>JAEEGK010010704.1_pt1 | contig 21118 bp, 14 predicted proteins | sample 8958771 | NCBI WGS metagenome assembly JAEEGK01 (sample SAMN16246547, study PRJNA631951) | gut metagenome | biome: gut microbiome; feature: rumen; material: SC-attached | host: Bos | place: Iran: Karaj | collected 2018-10 | reverse complement strand
ATTGGGCCCAATCCCCAATCCCCAATCCCCAATCCCCAATTGCATTAAATTATTTTAATCAACTATTATTTCTTCAAAAAATATTTCAACTCAAAAAATAAATTAAATATTTATTAATTATAAATAAATTATAACAATAAGGAAAAAAATAAAATAAAATATTATTTAATATTTTACCCTTATACCAAATTTCTTGAATAATTTTTTCATCAAATTATTAATTTAAAAAAAAATATTATTCAGTTAAAGTAAATAAACCTTTTCTTAAATAATGTTCAATATCATTTCTTCTTAAAGAATAAGTATGATTTTTTTCAATATTTATTTTTCCTTCATAAGTATCGATTCCATTAATATCTTCTAAAGCTCTAACTTCACAATATAATTCAGTAGGTGGAGAATAATCTTTAGTTAAATCAAAATTAGAAAAGGAGATTTTTTTTGAATAATTATTTAATAATTGTGTATATTGTTCATAATATTTTTTATCTTTTTCATCAAAATTTTGTAAAGTTCTTTGAGGTAAATTTCCTGTATATTTCCAATATTCATTTTCTAATTTATCCATTCTATTTTTCCTAATAATAATTATATATATTTTATACAAATAAATTAAAAGACATCTTTTATTTTTTCCTGCTCTAGTATATAATACTTTTAATTTTCCCTGTACCGCCAATTCTTCTTTATTTTTTTCTTCATCTTTTGATATTTTTAAAATTAAATTTATATCTGAATTTATTTCATTTGATATTTCTTCTATTAGTAATTTCTTTTTATTTTTATATAAATTTTTTTACATTATATGGAAGTATATTTTCATGTTTTGATTCTTCAATTAATTTTTGTCCATTTTTACAAAAGTCCATTAAACTAGAAAATTTTTAATTTTTATTTTAAAATTTTTTAAATTATTTTATTTAATAATAAAAGATATTTGAAATTTAAAAAAAAACATTAAAAATAAAATTCCATAATTTAAAAACTTAAAATTTTAAAATTGAAATAATTATATATTTATTATTTTATTAATCACAATAACCATATACTATTTTATTAAAAATATAATTAATCATAATTAATTTTAAAAATAAATGGAACCACAAAATCATTTTTCCTTAGAAAATTTAGATTTTAGTGATTTAAAATCCATTAATTCACCATTTAATAAAATTAACGAATCAAAAAATAATATTCAAATGAATTTATCAAATGATTTCCCTAAAAAAATATTTACATATATATTTCAAACAAATATAGAAACATTATATTTATTATTTATCGAACCTTCATTTTTCCCAAATATATTTTTTAATAAATCAAAATTAATATCAATGAAAAATAATACTACTATTACAGAAGAAGGAAATGAATTTGAAATTATTAATAATAATGGATATAAAGTTAAAATGAAAGTAGTAAAATCAATTAATAATTCATATTTCAAATCTTTTACACATGATCTTATTGAAAAACCTACTTTACTTGCTGGATTTTCTGCGACTTATAATTTTTATTTTGATTCAATTCAAAATGTTTCTATTTTACAAATTGAAATTATTACAAAAGATACTTTATATAAAACTTCTATTGCTGATCAAATGAAAGACCATACAAATCAAAAATTTAAAATTATTGGAGATTATTTAAAAGAAAATATTAAAAATATAGAACAAGAAGAATCTATTTCAATTAATAAAGATATTAATTTTGTTTGGATTTTTTTTATAGATTATAATAATATTAAATATTTATTTAATAATAATTTTGAAATTAGAATGTTGTGTGATAAAGAAAATGAAATTGAAATTATTGATAAAGAAAAAAAAAATAAAATTAAAGTTATGATAAGTTTAAATGAAAATAAAGAAAATGAAAATGAAAAAGAAATGTTACTTCAAATAATTTCAAGTATTGTTCCAGTTCCTAAACAACGAATTATAATGAAATTGATTAAAATTAATAATTTTCATACAATGATTATTTTTAAACATGAAATAATGCAATATTTAGATTATAATATTATTAAAAGTTATAGTTTTGTTAAAAAAAAAGCTTTATGGGATATTAAAACTTTATTAGAAAAAAATACACCTTAAATTATAAATACGAATAATTTGATTTTGTATTTAATAGAATGTTAAATTGATTTAATTGGGTAATTTTATATAAATAAGTAAATTAATGAATGTATAATGAATATTTTTGTACTTTTTAGTATGAATAATATGATATTATAAATGGGAAAAAGATATTTAAAAAAATATAAATATATACATATTTTTAAAATATAATTTAATAAATAAATTTACTTTATTGAATAAAAAATGAAATAAAATTTAATTTTTTTTTTAAAATTATTAAAAAATCAAATAAAATTGAATTTATTTTTTAATGAAAAGAACAAATCCCTTTGATAATCAAAATATACAATCAAATAATAATAATCAAAATCTAAACAATAATCCTCCTTCAACAAATCAAACTAAAAAATTACCAACACAATATGAACAAAATCAAAATTATAAATCAGTATCTCAATTATCAAATTATGAGACAGATTCAATAAAAAATGATTCAATAAAATTAGAATATGAACAGAAAAAAATATATAATTGTAAATCAGAATATATAAGACCTTCACTAAAAATTTTACCAAATACTGAAACATTAAGAAATACAATTTCATTACCAATTGGATTAAATGTATCTCCAATGGTAAAAAATTTAGTAAATGATATTCCAATTATTAATTATGGTGAATTAAATATTCCAAGATGTGAAAAAAAAGAATGTAGAGCTTATTTTAATCCTTTTGTAACTTTTGAAGATTATGGTAATATTTGGGTATGTAATTTTTGTAAAAATAGAAATACAACTGAAAAACATTTTTTTTATGATTTAAATGATAATGGTGAAAGAAAAGATAAAAATAAAAAGATTGAATTATGTAATGGTTCATATGAATTTATAGCAAATAAACAATATTATAAAGATCATTCTAATCCTTGTAAAGCCAATTTTATTTTTGTTATTGATATTTGTCAAAATTCTTTTAATTCTGGTTTTTTAAATTCTATTTTAGAAAGTTTAAAATATTCAATATCAAATGATTTATTTTATAATTATGATAAATTTGATATAAAAGTTGCATTTATTACTTTTGATAATTCTGTACAATTTTATTGTATTAATGAAAAAAATAATCAACCTCAAATGTTATGTGTTACTGATGAAGAAATTTTTTTACCTACTATCAGAGAAAATTTATTTTTTTCATTGAAATCAAATAAAGATAAAATTTTAAATTTAATTGAATTAATTCAAAATATACATACATCAAATCCAATTCTTGATTCAAATGCAATATTCAAAGCATTAGATGCAGTATATTTATTAGGAAAAGAATTAGGAAGTCAAGTTTTATTATTTTCTGCATCAAATATTATATCAAATTTAAATATAATGAATAGTCCATCATTAAAATTTAATAAAAAAGAAGAAGAATATTATCAAAGTTCAGAAAATAAACAAATAGGAAGATTTGGAATTAAATTAACAAATCAACAAATATCAATTGATTTATATGTAACAGCAACAAAATATATTAATTTATTAGCATTAAATCAATTATGTGATTACACAAATGGAAATATTTTTTTTTATAAAAAATATGATATAAATTTACATTATAAATCTTTATTTACTCAAATTACAAATTCATTAATTAATGAAAGAGCATTTGAAGCAGTATTAAGAATAAGATTTTCACATGGATATTATATTAAAGAATTTTTAACTCCTGTTTTATTATATAATAAAGACTTATTTGTTTTTCCTACTAATGATTGTGAACAAAAATATCAAATTTTAATTGGAATGTTAAAAGAAGATGAAGTTGATAAAAATAATAAATATACAACTATGAATGATGATTTTGTTTATATTCAATCATCTTTATTATATAGTTATGGTGATGGGAGTAGAAGAATTAGAATTCATAATTTATGTTTACCTGTTTCAAATAATATTTTTGATATTGTTAATTCTATTGATTCTGAAGCAGAAATTTCAGTTTTTTTAAAAAGAACAATTGATCAAATTTATAGACAACATAATTTAAGTAATGCTATTGCAGAAAATGAAACTTTATTTAAAAAATTATTTTCATACATTTCTAATTATTCACCTTATAAAATAGATAAAAATGTTTCTAATGAATTAATAAATTTTCCTTTATATTTTCTTGGATTAATGAAACAAAAAGTTTTTTGTATTAATGAAGTTGAAAGAAATTTTGATATTGATTTATCAAATTATATTAGATTTAAATTATTAAGATTAAGTCCTGAAGATATTATTCCTTTTATTTATCCATATTTTTATAATTTGAATAGTTTGATAGATGATAATTCAATTGGAAATTATAATGAAGATAATTCTTTTAATTTACCTCCAATTTCTCAATGTTCTATTAATTATTTAGATAATAATTCCGTTTATTTAATTGATAATGGTTTTTTATTAATTTTATTTATTAGAGAAAATGCAAATAAAGAAATATTAAATTTATTATTTGGAACAGATAATTTAAATGAATTAAATTATCCTATTAATGAAAATAGTATTTTTGATAATGAAAGTACAAAAAATTTTTTCAAAGAAAGAATTATAAATATTATTGAATATATTAGATATAATAAATCATTTTATCAAAATTTAATTTTTTCTTTTGAAGGAACATCTTTAGATAATATTGTTAAAGAATGTCTTATTGAAGATAATTTTTGTCAATGGTATAGATATGATTATAATACTTTTAATAAAAAATTATGGGATCCTTATCATTAAAAATTAAATAAATATAATTTTTGAAAAATATAATTATTTAAAATTAATATGTATTTGTTTTTAGTTTTTGTAATTAAATTTACAATATATGATTAATTATTTATAAAAATTTTTAATTTAAAATAATTAATTTTTCAAAACTTAAATTATTTAATTTATAATTTTCCTATATAAATAAAATATATTTATTGTATTTTACATAATTAACAATAAAAAGATAAAAAAATTTTGTTTTTTTTATTATTAATTATTTTAGAATATAATTTATATTTAATATATGATATTTTAAATTAATTAATCAATGATAATCATTTTTATTCACATCATAAAATTGTAATTAAAAATCTAATTTCCATAATAAATATTCATTATCATACTAAATTCATGAATATCAATAGGACATCCTTTTTCTTGAATATAACCCAAAACTTTAGTATATTGTTTTAATTCTTCATTAGTAAGTACACATAAATGAATTTTACTTGATGAAATTAAACCATCTTTATCATTATCCAAAATAGAAAATAAGTCATTGTATTTTTTATTTTCAATTATTTTTTTTTCTTTATTATATACTTCAAAAGGATTATTATCTTCTAATTTAATATTAGTTTTTAATCTATTTTGAGGACTTCTTGTTCTTCTAATATTTTTAATTAAGGAGTTTTTATGAGGAGAATTTTCTTTATTATTAATTAAGATTTTTCTTATATTATTTCCTTTTGATATTCTTGCTGATATTTTAGATTTTTTTTCATCTTTTTCATGAAATAATTTTTTAAAAATATTTTCTCTATTTTCTTTTTTTATATATTTATCATTTGATTTTGAAATTGTTGGAGTAAATGGACATTCTAAAGCTAATAATTTTTTTCTTTCAATTTCTTTTTTATCTTTAAGCATTCTTGCTTCAATATATAAATAATCATGTAAATTATTTATTGGATCAATTTGAGGAATTGGTATTTTTTTTCCATTTATTTCTTTTTTAATATAATGAGATGGTCTATAAATTGTTTTATAATTTGTTATATTATCATCTGTCTTATTTAAAATATCTGATTTATTGTTTTTAATTTCTTTATTAAAGTTTTTCATTGAATTATTTGGTGTAAGTGATCTTTTTTGAACTAAATATTCAGGATTAATTTCAATATATTCATTATGTAATTTTTCTTCTCTATCTTTTCTTTTTATAAAACTTAGATAATTTGTTATTTTTGTTAATTGAGGTTTAAATAAATTTTCCTCTTCTTCTTTTTTTTTTATTTCTTTTAATTTTTTATCAAATGAATTAATTTCTCTTTCTTTCTTATTTTTAAATAAAGTATTTATTATTTTTTCTGAATTTTCATTTATTTTTGGGTGAAATGTTAATTCTTTTTCTTTTTTTAATTTATCTTCTTTTATTAATTGTTTTTTTATTTCAATTTTTTCTTTTTCTTTTTCTAAAAATTCTTTATATAACTTATCACCAATATTACTATTATTAATCTTTTGATTATTATTTTTATCATTTGAATTCGATAGAACAGAACTTTTTCTTGAAGAATAAGGGGATTGATTATTCTTTCTTTCATTTTGTTTTTTTATAATAATAATATTTTTTCTTGGTTTTGAATTTTGATTTTCAAATTCTTTTATATTAAAAACACCATTGTTAAAATATTTTAGTTTTTCTTTTTTAGGAGAAAGTGATTTGTTATATTGTATTAAAGTTGGATTTTTTATTTTTTCTTCTTCTACTATTTATTATAATTAAAATAAAAAATTACATTTATTATTTTTTCTATTTATTTCTTCTAAAATAATTTGTTTTAATCCAATTTGAACTTTTTTTGAAATATTATTTTCTTTACAAAAATTTTGCAAAATTTCCTCAATGTTATCTTGATGATTAAATTTCAATGTTTTTATTTTATTATCAATTAACAAAATATCAATACTCATTAAATAATTTTTTGTTTCATCATTTTGTTTATCTTTAAAATTTTCATCATTCATTTTTTTAAATTTATTTTAATAATTTAAATGGAGGATTTTGAACAAAAATTAAATGAAATGAAATTAAAAATAAAAAATATTCAAAACAATATATACAATATTAAATTTAAAAATCCAAATATCAACCATAATGAAAACAAATTATATAAAAGGCATAAAACAGCAACTATAAATAATCATATAAGAAATATTAATTCATTTGATGAATCAAATAATAGAAATCCAAAAAATATTTCGAAAAGAATTTATGAAAACAATAATAATATGAAAAACAACTATAATAATATAAATGATTTAAATAAAAAAAATAATAATTTAGTTTATACTCAATATAATAAAAAAAAAGAAGAAAATGATACTAAAAATGATATAACTTATAATTTTGAATCAACATTAAATAAAAATGAAAAAAATAATATCCCTATTTCATCTTATCATAATACTTATCATAAAAATAATAATAATATAAATTTATTTAAATTAGAAAAAAAACAACATTGTGGCTCTAATAATTTATATAATAATAACATAAATAAAACATATGATAATAATTATAATAAGAATTATAATTTTGATTTTGAAAATAATAAAATTCAAGAAAATTCCCAATATGATAATTTACAAAAATATTATCAAGAATCAAATATATTAAAAAATACATTCACAAATAATAATGCAGGAAATTCTTTTAGAAAAAAGTTTATTCCTAGGAAAAGAAATAAAGAAAATGAAAATTATTTAAATAATACAAATTCAATTTTAAATAATACTGATTTGGCAAACACTTATAATAAAGCAATATTACAAAATAAACCAAGGGCAATATCAAATAGATATTCTTATGATATTGAAAATGATGATGAAATAATCAATGAAATGATTGAAATTACTAATAATTATAATGAATCAATGAAAATTAATAAGAATAATTTAATTGAAAATTATAAAATTATACTAAGAGAAATTAAAATTAAAAATGAATTTATTAATAAAGTTTATGATTTATATAAAAATAAATCAGGAGATGTTTTAAAAAAAAATAATGAAAGTTTAATTACTTTATGGAATTGGATTAAAATAAATATTAATAATGGGAATTATGAAAAAAATAAAATTAGAAATGATGAATCACTTGAAAGAACTTTATTAGAAAATGATAATATTAAAAATATATATTCAAGGAAAAATAAATGTTATACAGATGATTCATTTATTAAAAATGATGAATATAAAAATTTATGTGAAGGAATAATGAAGGATTATAATTTAAAAAATATTAAGGAATTAAAAACATTCATAAAACATTTATTAAATAAACAAAATAAGAATGATAATTTTTTAGAAGGAATAAAAAAAATTTTATTAACAGGTAATAAATTTAAATAATTAAATTTAGTATATACATTTAAATTAACAAAATTTATTATATTTAAATCTAATTTAATAATTGAATTTTATTTTTATAATTAAATAAAAAAAAGATTGTTATAATATTATTTAATTGTAATTATTAAATCTCTAAATAATATTTTGAAATTATGAAAATTATGGCAATTATTAAATAATTGTTCACATAAATTATTTATTTTTTCTTTGTTAATATATTTTGAATTTTTTATTTGTTCACAAATTATATCTATTATAATTTTTTTATTTTTTGTTTCAATTTGTAAAATTCCATCATCTAAAATATTATCTTGGATTATTTGAAACAGAATTTGTAATATTTCTAGTTTTTCTTTAAATCCATAATTATTTATTGAATTAATTAAATTTGAAAAAATAAATGAAAAAATATTTAAATAATATTTCACATAAAATGGAATCTTTATATCTATATTTTCAATACTTTTTTTTTCATTCACATTTTTGAATATTAATAATAATATTTGAATACATTTTTGAATAAAATTGGGATTAATTATTTTCATTGAATCTATAATCATCTCTATTAGATTATTATTAAATTTATATTTTTGTATTTTCATGAAACATTCAAATTTATATAGTAATAATAAATGAAATATATCAAATAAATATTGCATATGCTTTTCATATTTTTGTAAATCATTTTTTATTAAATTTATAGTTGGTAAACATAAATTATTCCATATTAATTCAACATAAGTTTTATCTTTTTCTGAATCTTGTAATTTTGATATGAATATTTTAAATAATTTTAATATATATGGATTCTTATTATTTATATTATTATTATAACATTTAATAATTCTTTCAAATTGAGGAAATAGATTATTTTCTATTATATTTTTATCATTAATGTTAGAAATTAATTTGCATAATAATTCAATAATATTTTTATTTATTAATATAAAAAAACTTATATTCTCATTTGATAATATATTGACACTATAGAAATTATCTATTTCATTTGTATAGAATTCAAAAGTTTGAAGAATAAAATCAAAATATTCTGAAAAAAAAATAAAATAATCATTTTTCATACTTTGAAACAATTTATAGTTAATAAGAATTATATTATTTAATGATTTATATATTTCTTTATTTTTCAATAATTGTAAATTATTTTTGACTTTTTTAATCAAATCAATCCAATTATCATGAAAAAAATTTACAAACTGTGTCATTAAAGATTTTTTCTTCATATAATCTTTTTCATGATTAATAATATTTCCTATTGTTTCATAAATTATTAATTTTTGATTTTCTTTTAAGTCAGCAACATTAATTGAAAGATTTCTTATTAACAAATTAATAAATGATTCAATTTCATCATTTTTAATAATTATAAGTTCATTCCCACAATTTTTTGAAATATTTAAAAAAGTTTTACAAGCCAAATCTCTTAATTCAAATTCATGTAAAAAATTAATTATTCTATTAATACATGATTTTAAAAATTTCCAATGTTTATTTAAAAAATTTGGATATTTACTAACAACATATAATACATTTTTTGCACATATTGTTTTATTTTCAATTCCTTTTACTTTATCACATAAATCAAGTAAATAACTAATAATTAAAATTATAATTTTTTCTTGATTTATTTCATCAAATATATTTGAAATTGCTCCAAAACTCCAACAAAGTGAATTTAACAAATTAATATTGAATGAATCATTTTCATATAATTCTTTAAATTTATTCTCTAAAATATTAATTGTTTCTTTAATATCTAAATAAGTCAAAAGAATTAAAGTATTTGTCATAATTTCAGAAATATCATCTTGATTAAAATAATCAATATCTCCCTTTATATTAATTTTGGTTTTTAATTCATTAGGTTTTTTCATATTTGTAATAAGGTAAACTCTTAATTTATTGAAAAAAGGTAAATATAAAATATCATAAAAAGAAGAAATTTTAATATAGTTTATATAAGGCTCAAATTCTTCTATTTTTTTTAATGGATTAAATTGTTCGATTGGATAATTTAATTCTTTCGAAAAAAATATTTTTAAAGTGAACCAATATAAAAAATCTAATGAATAAAAAAAAATTTGTTTATTCTCAATTTTTAGTAAATTAAATAAATATTCTAATCCTAATGATAATTCTTTAATATTATTTTGAATAAAATCATTATTTGAACTCTGTTCTTTTGGTAAATTAAATTTTTGAATATAATTGATATTTTTTTGAAAAAAATTAATTAGACAATTTTCAAATATTAAAATAAATTTTTCAAATCCAATTAATTTTTTTGTTGAAATATTTTTATATAATTCACTTAAATCTGATGTTTTTATTATATCATAAATATTAATTATAAAACTTTTATAAATTTCAAAAATATTATTATCATTCAATTCAATATCATTTTGATTTTCATTGTATAATTTAAATGAAAATATTTCATTTATATATTTGATTATATAAATTCTTAAATTTTTTTCTTTTAAATAATTTAATAAAATATCTGTAAATTGTTTATATAAAATTTTATTTTTTGAGAAAAATGGAATACATACAGTTAATAATTCAATACAATTTTTTAAAATTCTAAAATTCATTTCTTTTGAGTGAGTTAAAATATGTTCACATAAATTAAAAATATATTCAATGTCATTATTTAAAACTTCTTTTAGTTTAATATTTTCAACAGATGTTAATGAATATTTCCAAAAATCATTAATTTCTTCAATTAATTGGGTTAATATTTTTAAATTATTTTCACATAAATTTAAATTTTGCATACTAGATGAGCATATATCTTTTATAAATGAATTCCAAATATCAGTTAATTCCTTTTTTGCAATTAAAATTATAATTTTATTCAATTTATTGATAAAAAATTTATTTTTAAATTTAACTTCTGAAGTAATATTATCAATAAGCAAATTAGTTAAAAAATTTAAAAAATTGATTTTTTCATTTTTCTTATAAATATGCCATTTATTTTGAAGGTATTTTTCTAAAAGAATTAAAGCAAAGATTTTTGAATAATTATAATTTTGAATATTATTATTAGATAAAATGAAATTGCAAATTGAATCTTGATTTGGTAATTTTTGAAAATGTTCTAATAATGAAATTTTGTATTTCATCTAATATATATTATATAATATATTACATTTGAATTATTTTTATTCTGAAAAATATTAATAAGTAACTTTTCTAATAGAATTAACTTTTCTTCATTAAAAGGGAGAGAAATATCAAATAATTTACTTAAATCCATTATTTAAGATAATTTTAAAAATACTTTTAATTTAAATAATAACAAAATTAAAATTAAATAATTTTAAATAAATGAGATTTACATCAACAAAATCATTTTTACATGTTATTTTTAGTATTTTATTTTTTTTGTGGATATTAATACTTACATTAATAACAGTAAATCATTCATTATCTTGTATTGATAAAAATGGATGTTTAAGACCATATTGTAAAAGAAAGGGATTGTATGAAGGATATAGAAATTTAATAGATGCATCAAGATGTAGAAGAAAAAAAAATTAATTCTATTTAAAATTTGATATATTTTAACATATTTTTCTTGAAAAAAATTAAAAACATTTTTTATCTATAAACTAAGTAATTTATTTAAGTTATATTTTCTTTCTATTTCATCTGTTTTTTCATCTTCCCAACCATCAAGACTACTATCATAATCTTCATCATTTTTAGTATTATTTTCTTTTATTTTTTCATTTTGTTCTATATTAAAATCTTTCTTATTTTGTTTTTTATTTAAAAAAATAGAGTCAGGAATTTTTTTATATTTTTCATATTTTATTTCTTCTCCAGTCCACATAAAAGGAATTTTCCATTTTTTAATATTATTATCATCACAATTACAAATTAAAATATTTTTAAATTCATCAAAATAAATTTCATATTTATGTTCTTGACAACAATCTAAAATGAAAACTGGATTATTTTTATATATAGACCAAAATTGAATTTTACCATTTGAAAGAGAAACAATACATTCTGATTTTTTATGATTATAAGATAGACCTTTAACTTCAAATCTACTATTCTTATCACATTTTATATTTTCAATTTTATTAATTGTATTTTGTATCATATCAAAATAATAAACTAAAACATCACTTTTGGAAGTACCTATTATTAAATATGAATTAACTGAATCATATTTAAATATTGTTATTTTTCCATAGGAATCTACTTCATGTAAAGCTTGTTTAAGATTAAATTTATTTAAATTTTCAATTTGATAACAAAATATTGAATTATATGAGTTTATAATAAATAAAAATTTTTTATCATTATCATAATATAATCCAGTTATTATATTAATTTCTTTTAAATTTATTGTATTTATAATACTTTCATAATTTATTTCACTAATAATAATTATATTATCATTAACTGAAGAAGAATAAATATATCCATTTGAAGGATCAAATCCAATTCCTAATACTTTATTTGAATGTGGTTTAACTTGATTCATTTTTTCCATATAAAATCTTTGTTTTTGAGTATGAAAATATATATTAAATATTTCTATTATTCCATTATTTAACCCACATAAAACAAAGTTTATTTCTCCAAAATTAGAATAATATATTAAAGAAATATTTCCTAAGGTATTTTTTTTTATTATTTCTTCGAATTTAAAAGCATTTTCATTAAATTTTAATAATCTTAATTCATTTAAATATCCTGAAATATATAAATTTTCAAATTTTTCTATTTTACATAAAAATGATGATAATATTTCTGAAAAAGTTATTATAGTAGGTTGATATTTATAAAAATCTTCAAAATGTTCTTTTAAATGAAAAAATTTTTCTACTTCAGGATTACTGATTATATCATCTCTGTTTAATATTTCTGAAAGGTATCTTTCTATTAATACTTTTGTTTTTTGAAGATTTAAATATGCAAAATTAATATCTGGAAATAAAGGAAGATTTGAAAAATTAGTAAGAAGATATTTATTCATATTAGATAATTCTTCTAAATCTTTTTCAATTTCCCAATTTTTTCCTGTAAATTCACTTTGAATTTGAATATTATAAATTACTTTTTTTTCATTATTTTTATTATTTGAACCTATTGATAATAAAATTAATGACTCTTCAAATTCATTTTTATTCATTTTTTTTAAAAAAAGAAAATAATATTTATTTTAAAAGTATATATAAAAAAAATGAAAAAGAATTATAATTAATCAACAATTTCATAAAATTTTCTATTAAATTGTAAATATTATTAATCAATATTATAATTTAAATCAAATTATCTTTCAAACATTGGAAAAATATGTTTTCAAAATTGCTTTATGAAGTATTTTATTATAATTTTCAAATTTCATTTCCCAATATTTGTTTTTAAAAATTAGTGTTTTAAAAAATTATAAAATAAATATATTTCTATATTGTACATAATTTTTAAATTATTTAAACTATTAATCTAAAAATAATATTATATTATATTTAATTATTTATTATATAAAAAAAGGATAAATCAACCTTAACCACATATTTTCTAGTTAAATTTTTATTTGTAAAATTAACATAAATTTTATAATATTATCATTCTCTTATATCTGATTATAAAATATAATATATATTTTAATATATCAAATTTTTGTAAATATATATCATATAAAAAAAATTTACAAGTTAAACCAATTTTCTTTTTTTAATTCTTCAATAAAAATTCTTTTTTCAGGTTCAATAGTTAGGCATTTAAGAATAATTTCTTTAAATTTTAAATCATCTTCTTCTGATAATTTTAAAGAAGATTCATTAAATTTAATTCTAAATCTTCTTATATTTTCATAAATAAAATTCCTTTTATCTTTTCTATTATCATCAAAAGGTAATCTTCTATATCTTATAAAATAAAAAATAATTCCTAAACTCCAAATATCAATTTTATAATTATATTCATCTCCATTAATAATTTCAGGTGCCATATAATTAGGAGTACCTACTCTTCCTGAAGTAAATTCATTATTTGACATAATTATACTTAAACCAAAATCAATTATTTTTATATTTATATTATTATTATTATTACATTTTTTTACCATTATATTTTCTAACTTTAAATCTTGATGTACTATACCTAATGATTCAAAGTAACTTACCCCATTTATTATTTGTTTTGAGATATTTTTAATTTGTTTTATATTTAAATTTGGATTATTATTTAAATAATTATATAAAGTTTCATTTGATACATATTCAATAACACAATAAATGTCATTCATATTTTCAAATATATCATATGTTTTCACTAAATTTTCATGTGAAATATTTATAAAAAGTTTTAAAAAATATATTTCATTATATAAAGAATTAATTCTTTCATTTACATTTAAATCTATTTTATGGAAAATTTTTAATGCGAAAGTTTCTAAAGTTTCTTTATTAATTGTTTTATATACTTCTCCAAATCCTCCAAATCCAATTTTTTCTTTTAATTCATATTTTTGATTAAAACTTGAAAATAATTTATTTGAAGGAATTTTAGATAAAAAGTTTTCATAATCTATAATATTATCAAATAATAATTTCATTGAATGTTTTCTATTAAAAGATAATTCTCCAAAAATATCAATTCTTTTATCAAAAATTATATTATTTAATTCAGTTTTCTTTGAAATTTTTTCAACAAATGAATACCTCAAATCAATTAATTTAAAACTATCATTAAAATTTAATTTAATAATATTTCCAAAAAATTCTACTGTATTTTCAACTAATTTTTTTTGTTTTGAATTATATGTTAAAGTTCTAATTAATTTTTGATTTTGATTTTCTTCTTCTTCAATCATACTTAATTTATTTAACAAATTAGGTAAAATATCAATTATTTGATAATCATCTTCACATTGAGTTGATGAATTTTCAGTCATAGTATTATCATATTGTGAATTTAAAAATTGTTTTTTTATATTTGAATAACTTTTACTTCGATTTAAAAATTTATAATTTAATTCAATTAAATTTAATTGATTTTTTTTACTTGCAAAAAATAAATAAGGAATATCCTCAGTTGCCATACTATAAATATTATTCTTTCTTTTTGGCATTTGTAAACTTAAATCTTTAATATCTTCATAAATTTCTTCATTTTCTCCATTCAAAAATTCTATGTATTCTATTAAATAATTTGAAATTTTATCAAAATAATATAATTTATTTTTTTCATTTTTTTTTATTTTTATATTTTTTTCATTTAAAAAAAATAATTCATCAATTATATTTTCATTAAACGGTTTCGTTTTATATATGAAAAAATTAATTAAATAAAATAAATCTGAATTCTTTGAAATTAGTTCTTCCCATTGTTTGAAATTTATTTTTTCATTTTCATTAAAATTTAAATTTTTTATTACTTTATTTAATAATTTGAAATCATTTGTTTTATTGATTAATTGAAAATGATATAAAATTAATTTTATATTGTTGATATCAATAAAACCTTTTTGATTAATGGAAAATATTTTAAAAAATAATTCCATTTTTTCTTCAAAGGTTCCACAATATAATTTTGGAATTAAATTTATAAAATTTTCTTTGGAAATTTTAGAATAAAAAGAAGAAGTTAAAGCAGACATTAAAATTTTAGAAAGAAAAGGAGAATATTGGAAAAAAATTCCAAAAGTTTCCAAAGAAATTTCTTTTTTTTGTTTTATTCTTTCTACTCTATAATATAAATCATCGTAAATTAATGAAAGATATTTTGTTAATTTTGTTTTGTTAATTTCTTTATTTTTTAAATATTTTTTGTTAGAATTCATCATTTTAAATAAATGTTTTTATTTAAAGATTGAATTTATGAAAAAAAATAATAATAAATTAATGATTATATTTTATTCAAATTTTATATTTTATTCAAATTATTATTATATATATATATATATAGATTATTGATTAAAATTACAGGATTAAATTTAATTTTTCAATTCAGAATAAAACACAATTTTTAAAAAAGAATATCCTTTTAATAATTAAATTATTTATATAAGTTATATTTAATTATTATTTAATATTTAATGATTTCAAGAAATCCAATAATTCTTCCTGGTTTAAATCAATTATATTATGTCAATAAATGCTTAAATTATAAAGATTTGGAAATAAACTTTAAAGAATTTTTATCAAAGAATAATATTAATTTTACAAATTCTGAGAAAGATTCTTTTTCTGACTACAAAGAAGAAATTATAGGAAAAATAGATGAAGAAAAATTAAGAAATACTTTAGATGATTATATAAGAACAAATGTTACTTTTGTTAATGAAAAAAATTTTGATTTAATTGATACAAATAAATTTTGTATTTATGTTCATAATAAAAATTTATTCTATTTATTAATTGATAAACTAATATTACAAAATGCAGATTTTACAACAAAACTTAATTATTATTCAGAGAAAGATATTGAAAATGAATATACAATAAAACATTTAAATATAATTTATTTAGATTATGATACAGATAATTTAATTAATTTTCATAACACATATAAATCTTTTTCTGTATTATTAAATTGTTATTCATATTGTCATTTAGATAAAGAACATGGAACAGAAGAAAGTAAAATTCAACATAAAATAATTGAATTTTTTCATGCATCACATAAATTAGATCTTTTATATAAAGATTCACCTTTTATTATTAATAGAAGTATAAATTTTATTTCAAATAATTTTTATCAACTATTTTATTATTATCATCTTATAATTGAAGCTAAAACTTATGAAAATTTATGTTATGCAATGAATGAAATAAATCCAAAAATAATATTATTATTTACTAGAACACTAACAAGAAAACAAGAATTTTTAAAACAAAAAAATTACATATCATCAAAGGAAATTTTATATAAACCACATTACGGAGGAGAAAAATGTGAATATAATGGAAAATTTGATTGCATATTAACAAAAGCAGTTGAACCAAAAGATTTAATTTTATATAAAGAAATATTTGAACAAATGAGTAAATATAAAAATGCAAATGATCCAAGTAAATTTTGGTATTTTATTGATAAAAATAAACAAAGTGAATTATTAAATAATTTTATTAATTATTCAAAATTAAAAACTTTATGTGAAAAATATAAATTACAATTAGAATGTTCTAAAGATTTTACAATTGAAGGAAATGAATTATTAGATAAAGATAAATTTATTAATAAATTAAAAGATAATAATATGAATTTTCCAATTATAATAAAATATACAAGTGAAGAATCTTCATTTAAACATTTAATTACAATAATTTTTGATGAAAAGCATTTTGAAAATGCAATTAAAGAAATTTCAAAAGGAGAAAATTCAATTAATGCAAAATGTTTAATTCAAGAACCAATTAATCATGGAGGATATGTTTTAAAAGTTTATCATATTGGTAATTTTAATTATATTGATTATAGAAGTTCAATTCCTGATATTGATAATGAATTTAAAGAAGAATTTAATAAAGGATATTGGATTTTAAAAACTATTGATTTAGAAGGAAATGAATATAAAACTAATATTTGGAATAAATTTGTTAAACCACATTTTATTAGTGATAAAATTGAGAAAAATGAGAAAAAAAAATTTGTTTGTGAAATTTGTGATTTGTTTTCTGAATTTACTAATTTCTCTTTTTATGGTGTTGATCTTCTTTATGATTATAATAATAATAAATTCATTATTATTGATGCAAATGCACTTCCTAGTTATAAAATTCCTAATTTTAAATCTGATGTTGAATTTCATAATTTCTTTAAAGGGTTTAATTAAGTAATTATAATAATATTTTTATTTTTAATATTTAAGAATAATTGTTATTAAGTATTAAAGTCATAATAATATTTGAATATTTAATATTTAATAAAAATTAACGTTTTTATTTTTGTTAATAATTTTTAAAAAATTATCATTTTCAAATTTACTAATACACTGGTAAAATTAAGATAATTACATTCTTTATTTAATATTGCTGATTATTATTTTCTCTTTATCTTTTATGTTTGATGGAATATTATTAGTAAATAAAATACATATTTTGTTAATTGATTTGTATTAAAATAACCTAATAAATATTTCTTTTTTATTTGTAAAATATTGATTTATCATTTTTAAAAAGTGTATATTTAAATTAATTTTATTTTAATAATTATTTTTTAAATATTTATAATTTTTTTTTATTTTTATTCTTTTTTATTTTTATATAATATTTTAACTCTTATAAATATTATAATTATTTAATAAACTTTTTTACTTTTTAATTTTTATTATTAAGATAGAAAATTTGTAATAAATAAAATTAAATCTAAAATATAACAAAAACTAATAAAAAAAACAATAAATACATTTTAAAATAAATAAACCTTTCATTAGCAAAAGCAATATCACCAAATCCAATATTATTTTCAAATTTAACTTTAAAAAAGCTATTATTCCCCCAAAAAACACCAAAAGTATTTTGAGCAATCCACCCTTTTTCATCCCATCCAACAATAACAGCTTCATGAGAACCAAGATAAGTACCATTAACATGTTCATAATATCCATTTTTATAATATAATAAATCAGAATAAAATTTAAAAGAAGTAACAACAGGACCAACTTCTACAATTTCTTTCTTTATATTTTTAATACCTTTAATACCATAAACATCAGCACATTTATAAGTATCTTCTTTAATTTTATAAAAACCTTCAATTCTTGCATCATATGAAATACAATCATCATATTCACAATTAGTACAATAAGTTTGATCTCTACATGGAAATTCTAAAAGACCATATTCATTAATGAAATTATAAGCATCTATTACATTTATTTTTTTACATTGTCCATAATATTCCATTATTGTTATTCCTGATAAATGCCTTGCTAATAAATCTTTCTTACTAAGTCTATATGATGTTGCTAATGCTGATGCATATGCTGATGCTGGTTCACATTGTCTTTGCCAAAAAATTAAAGTGTATGTTTTATATTTTTCTCTAAAATCATATGTTTTTGGAATTTTTTTAAAAATATATGTTATTGTTTTATATGTTAATGATTCTAATAATGATATTGCTATTTCACCTGAATATATTGATTCTGCTATATCAATTAAATCAAGTAAGGAATTTATGATATTTAATCCTGTGTCAAAAGCTCCTAAAGTCCTTGAGTCTTTAGTCTTGTTTGTTGAGTTTAATTTTAGATTTGATGTATAATTTTCTTTATTTTGTTCTTTGTTAGGAAATAATGTATTGTAATCTACTATCTCATATGGGGCTTTTTCTTTTAAAATATTATATAATGTTTCATCTACAGGTAATAATTGAATTAAGGGGGATATAATGAGTAGGATGAAAAAATTAAGAGTCATTAAAAGTGTATAAGATTAAATAAATAAAAATACCTTTTTTTGAATTAAATTAATTTTTTCTAGATATTATATTAAAAATAGATTATTAATTTTGATTAAAAAAAATTAAAATTTTTTTTATATTATTACTTTTTTATTAAAAACCATATAATTACTAAATAAAATATTTTATCAAAAGAAGAAATTTTAATAAAAAAAAAGACTTTCCTTCAATATATAATATTCATTAATAAATTAAAAAAAAAATAAAAAAAGATAATCTTATCTTAATAAATTTTAATATTTATTCTAATTTTTCAATAAATAAATTTAAATTTTAGTATATAATTCACTAATATCCCATAATTCTTTAGCATTTTTTTCATTATGAGATAACTCAGAAGATTCTGCAGGAGTAGTATTTCTATCAAAATAAGCACCATTAACATTAAAATTTTCCATAGTAACTAAATCAGCCAAAGCTTGAGATGATTTTTCAATATCTCCTAGTCTATCAGGACATTTTTCTTTAATAAACTTAACCAATTCAGGTTTAATAATAGCAAAATTAGGATTTTCCATAAAACCAGGATTAAATGCATTAACAAATATTTTTTTATTTTCTTTTTCTAATTTCCTTTTTAATTCATAAGTAAAATATAAATTACATAATTTTGAATAAGAATATCTAATATTATCTTTAGCTAAATCAGAATTAGGTTTTGCAATTTTTTCAGTACCAATCCAATCAAAATTATTTTGAGGTGGATTATGCATATCACTACTTACATTAAAAATTCTTCCATTTTCTTCCATTAATGAAAGTAATGAATTTGTTAATAAAAAATGACCTAAATGATTTGTTTCAAAAATTATATCAAAACCATCTTTTGTTATTCCTGAATGCATTCCTGAAATTCCAGCATTACAAACTAAAGAATATATTTTACCATTGGAACTTTCTTTATAATTTTTTATGAAATTTCTGACTGAATTTAATGATGATGTATCTATTTCCATTGTTATTATATTTTCATTTCCTGTATCTTTTATTATTTCGTCTTTTTTTTTATTTGCTTTTTCTAAATTTCTACATGCTAATATTATTCTGAAGTTTTTGGATTTTTTTGCTATTTTTTTTGCTGTTTGATAACCTAATCCTGAATTTGCTCCTGTAATTATCACTGTTTTTAAATTATTTTCCATTGTGATTTTTATAAAAAATTATATTTTTTGATATTTATATAATTTTTAATACAGTATCAATTTTAATTTTAGGAATTACATTTATAAATTTTATTTTTTTTTTACTTTATTTTAATTTTTTAAAAAAATATATTAATTAGAAAATACTTTTAAATTATAGAAATTTAATGTTTTTTTATAATAATATTTAAATTAATTTAAATAAATTATAAAAAATTGTTTGAATTGAATTTATTATCTTTAAATTCTAATCTTTTATTTAAAAATCAAAAAAAATAATA
>JAEEGK010010703.1_pt1 | contig 21120 bp, 13 predicted proteins | sample 8958771 | NCBI WGS metagenome assembly JAEEGK01 (sample SAMN16246547, study PRJNA631951) | gut metagenome | biome: gut microbiome; feature: rumen; material: SC-attached | host: Bos | place: Iran: Karaj | collected 2018-10 | reverse complement strand
GTTCGGCATTGGCGAGTAGCTCCTCTTTACACTGGACTATCTTGCTGGGACTCACCCCGTACTCCACTGCCAGCTCGGGCAGCGTCCTGCTTTCTTTAATCGCCTCTACGGCCACCTTGGCCTTGAACGATGAATCGAATTTACTTTTTCTTGGCATTTTTACTCCTTTCTTTTCATTCTGCAAAGGTACGACTTTTTTCCCTATAGCAGTTGTCTAAATTTTGGGGAGTATTATATTCTATTTATCAAGAATTAGAGAATTGGAGAATTTGTAAACTGTATATTATGAATTTGATATGAATTTGAGACTTTAATTACATGCAATTAATAGAAGTGGCCAATAATAGATATACTACAGAATGGTGAGTGTGTGACTTTGGAATGCAAACGGGCAAAATCCGAAGTTCCAAAATCCGTTTGGGAAACATACTCTGCATTTGCCAACACTATCGGTGGAATAATTCTGTTGGGCATTGAAGAGAACCGTAAAGAAACGGATATAAAGAAACGTTTTCAAATCATCGGTGTCGATGATGCACAGAAGATAGTCAACGACTTCTGGAACACCATCAACAGCGATAAGGTGAACGATAATATCCTTAACAGTAACGATGTAGAAATAGTTGATATAAACGATGTACAGTTAGTTTGTATCCACGTGCCACAAGCTGATTGGAGAATAAAGCCCATCTATTTGAACGGCAATGTGTATAAGGGAACATACAGACGAAACCACGAAGGCGATTATCATTGTACTGAACGGCAGGTGAGAGCCATGATACGAGACTCGTTTGAGGACGGGAACGACGGTATGCTGCTGGAACACTATGATATGAACGACATCGATATAGACACATTACACCGTTACCGTACCCTATTCCAATTTCGGAATGATGGTCACGTGTGGAATGAGGTTGATGACAAAACGTTTCTCAAAAACCTTGGTGGATACATCATTGACAGGGCAACGGGCAAAGAAGGGGCTTACTATGGCCGGACTGATGATGTTCGGCAAGGGATTGTCCGTGCAAGAACGTTTTGCCAATTTCCGTATGGACTACCTCGACTTCTGCAACCTCATCGGTGATGAACGTTATAGTGACAGACTGACATACGATGGCCGTTGGGGAAACAACCTCTATCAGTTCTTCAGCAGGGTGATACCGAAAGTCACAGCAGACCTTCCGAGACCGTTCCGTATGGAAGGGATACAGAGAGTGGATGACACTCCACAACACAAGGCAGTAAGAGAGGCTTTTACAAATGCCATCATACACTCCGACTTGCTGATGGATGCTGGAATACTACGAGTTGAAAAGCACGACGACTGATTGTGTTTCCGTAATCCTGGACTACTGAAACTGCCTGTTGAGATGATATACGAAGGTGGTAACTCCAAAGCTCGTAATCCAAGAATTCAGAATATGCTCCGAATGATTGGTTATGGAGAGAATGTCGGGTCTGGTTTCCCGACCATCATATCAGCTTGGAAAGATGCTCAATGGGGAGAACCGAAACTGAAAAACAAGATTGAGGTTGATGCGGTGGAATTGGTACTACCTTTAGCAATAAAAGTATCTGATGATAGTCGAAATGATAGGGTAAATTCCAGTATGATGGTCACGCTTACTATTGTCCGTTCTAATCCAGGTATTCAGAGAAAGGGTATTTCTGACATTTCAGGCAAGAGCATTTCTACAATTGACCGTCATTTAGCCATACTTATGAAGGAGGGTTTGATAGAACATCGAGATTCTGATAAGACAGGCGGGTATTATGCAAAATGAGGTTGGTAGCTGTATTTCAGACTTGAATCTACGTATTGCCGAGGGGGCAAGTCTGTCTTGGCACAGAGTATCAACGGAGGAACTGCCTCAACAAAGGATTTCGACGAATGGGTACGCAGTTGCGACGACTTGGAGAATTGCGTTTTCTGTGACTTCTGCAACAGAGCGTTGCTGCCCATCTATGAGATAATACCTGAAGGCTACCGACTCACCCCTGAGAACGTCAAGAAAGCCTGCTTCGACCATCTAAACCTGCAGGAAAAACTCAAACAAGAAAATGTCAAACATGGCACCAAGAGAATCTTATTCCATACAGAGGGGGGAACAATACCGAATTGATTCATGGCGATGAGGACATGTACACCAAGAAAGACACAGAAGTTTGGTGGAGCCTGCATGTCTATCTGCTCAACTTTGAAGACAAACATTGTGGGTTCAGTGTCTCACTGATAGCTAGCGAAGGCGGCAGTAACCAGGCTAAAACAGTGTTTAAAAACACATTCACCCGCGAGCTTGACCTTGAGGATGGTTGCGAAGAGATGGTCATTGATACCGAACGCACAGGAGGCAAACCGGAATACTCTGCCGAAGCCACATGGTATGGAGAGTTCCATGGTTGGCAGGATGCCACCAACGATGTCCTGAACGGCAATGCCCACAAAGTGCTTTGCTGCAATGGCGAAGAGGTACAAATCATGCTCGACGGCAAGGGGAAAGACAAAGACCATGTCGGCGTGAAGGGAACCATTACGATCCCTTGGATTGGTTACTGATTCCGACCCTATAATCAGAAAGAGGGCGTCTTTTCTGACACCCTCTTTTTTCCACAGTCCACGATTTCATGGGTGGACGGCTATACTACTTTCTCAACCTCAGGATATGGTCTACCTCTGCGCTGACATGCATACGACGTATGCCGACGTATGCGACAATGGCGAAGAGGAGTGTTCGCAACAGGGCTTGAAACAACACGGCAGGCAGCCCCGTTCCAAGGCGGCCAAAAAGTGGCGACAGCAACCATTGCCACAATACATTGAGTCCAAATAGCAAAACCGTAAACAGCAACACCCACAGCTGTTTGCGACAGAACAAGGTGACACCCAACCTCCGCCACAGCAACGTGAGCAACGGAGTGAAATATACTATGTAAGCCAACATCGTGGCACACGCCGATCCCGTAACCCCGAGTGGCGGTATCAAGCAGACATTGAAGCCGATGGCCGCAGCCGTAAGCAACGAAATGAAGAGCAGTGAATAGGTGTAGTGTTGGGAAAAATTAAGGATGTTGGTGGCGATACTAAGGGATGAGTTGAGGATGTTGGCAATACCCAGAAAGAGCACCACCCAGAGTCCCGAGACGTACCGGTCGCCATTGGGGATGACGGCAAAGAGCGGCTCGATATTAATCCAAATAAAGAATAGCAACATGCACGCCACCAGCATCTGGTGGAGCGACACCTGTTGTCCCAAGCGGTTCACTTCCTCGATGTTGCCGTCGGCAACGGCCTGTGAGATAATGGGGCTGGAGATGGCACCTAAAGAACGGTAGGGTATCTCCACCACGTTAGCAATGTAGCAGGCTATAGTATAGATGCCTGCCAACTTCAATCCCTCCTTGGCAAGAAACAGGGAATTGAACAGCTTGATGTTGCCCGCCAGCACGGTGGCGGTCATAAAGAGTGTATACACCGCAACCTCACGAAACAGGGCCTTGTCGACAAACTGCCAGTCGAGCCGAAAGGACACCCTACCCAACGACATCAGGTAGAAAAAGTTGATAATCGTGGCTATCGCCCAACTGGAACAAAAGAGGATTACGAAGAGGTCGAGCGAAACAATGCCGTATCCGTAAAGCAGATAGGTGACGAGGTTGAGAAGCCTAATCACCACCTCGCGCACAAACTTGGGCAAAGCTATGTGCAGCAGCACGCTGGCATTGGTCTCGAACACCGTCATATAGAGCGTAAAAAAAGTCAACGGCAGCAGCAGATAGACATAGTCGACCAACAATGGGGCAGACTTGGAGTAATAGGCCACCACACCATCCTTGAAAACAAAGAAAAAGATGGCGATAATAGTAAACCCTATCAGCGGAAGAATCAGCGTCCAGCCAAAGAAACCATGGTCGCGATGCTCGGGATCCTTGAACCGTGGGTAGAAACGGAGAATGGAGGCGTTGGTGCCCAGCTGTGCAAGGCCAGAGAACAGCATGGCAGCATCCACCATCACCCGCGTCAGCCCTACCTCCTCCTGTGTGAGCAGGTCGGTGACTACAAAAAAGGTGGTGAAGGCCCCGATGATGACTCCTAGATAATTAGCCAGAGCCCCTTTAATACTCTGTTTTGCAATTACACCCATGCCTTTGTTAAATACCAATTTTGGATGCAAAAGTACACAAAAAAATGGATATTTCGACAACGGAAGACAATAATTCAAAAAAAGTTCGTATCTTTGCCTTTCAATTGACTGGAGTAAAAGACCTTGCCTTTTGCTCTAGTATGTTTACACATAGATAGATAACAAATAAATAAATATAATACAAACAATGAAGATTTACCAGACTAACGACATCCGCAACATCGCCCTCGTGGGTGGTGCCAAATCGGGCAAGACCACCATGGCGGAAGCCATGGCCTTCTGCGGCGGCCTCATCAACCGTCGTGGCAGCGTGGACAACAAAAACACCATCAGCGACTATCGCGACATCGAAATTGACCGCAAATACTCGGTCGAAACCTCCCTCATGTACACCGAATTTGGTGGCAAGAAGGTGAACATCCTCGATGTGCCCGGCTTCGCCGACTACCAGGGCGAGCTGGCAGCAGCCCTCAGCGTGGTGGAGGCTGCCGTGGTCGTGGTCAACGCCCAGAGCGGTGTCGAGGTCGGCACCGAAGTCGCCAACCGCTATGCCGCCAAACTCGGCACTCCCATGATCTACGTCGTCAACCATCTTGATGCCGAAAAGGCCAACTTCGACGAGAGCGTCAACCAACTGAAGGACTTCTTCGGCGCCAAGTGCACCGTGCTCCAGTTCCCCACCAACGCCGGATTGGGTTTCAACCAGATTGTCGACATCGTCACCAACAAGATGTACACCTTCAAGGACGGCAAGGCCACCGAGGAAGACATCCCCGCCGCCTACGCCGACCGTGCCGCCGAGATGCGCGAAGCCCTCGTTGAGGAAGCTGCCGCTGCCGACGACGAGCTGATGGAGAAATATTTCGAAAATGGCGACCTCACCCCCGAGGAACTGACCAAGGCCCTCAAACTCGCCATCGACAAGCGCGACCTCTTCCCCATCCTCTGCTCCTCCGCCAAGGAGAACATGGGTGTCGCCCGCCTGCTCGAATTCATCGGCCAGAACGTGCCCGCCCCCAACGAGGTGGCAGAGCCCAAGAAGACCCAGGCCGGCAAAGAGCTCAAGTGCGACAACGCCAACCCCACCGTGGCATTCGCATTCAAGAGCGCCAAGGATAAAAACCTCGGCGAAATCACCTATCTCCGCATCTACGACGGCGAACTGGCCGAGGCTCAGGACGTGGTGAACGCCTGCAACCAGAGCAAGGAGCGCGTCAGCCAGGTGCTCGTCTGCAGCGGCAAGGACCGTCAGCGTGTCGAGAAAGCCTGCGCCGGCGACATCATCTGCACCATCAAGCTGAAAGATGTAAAAATCAACCACACCCTCACCACCGCCAAGAACACCGATGACGCCGTCGAGGAGATTGTCTTCCCGACTCCCATCTACCAAGTCGCCGTCAAGGCCGCCAACAGCAACGACGACGAAAAGGTCGGTGCCGCACTGAAAGACCTCGCCACCTACGACCGCAGCCTCTCGCTCGAGAACAGCCGCGAACTGCGCCAGGTCATCCTCGGCTGCCAGGGCGAGCTGCACCTCAACACCGTCAAGTGGTATTTCGAGAACCAGTACAAGCTGGGTGTCAACTTCACCGCCCCCAACATCCCCTACCGCGAGACCATCACCAAGAGCGCCGAAGCCATGTACCGCCACAAGAAACAGTCTGGTGGTTCCGGTCAGTTCGGTGAAGTCCACATGCTCATCGAGCCCTACTACGACGGCATGCCCAATCAGACCAAGTACCCCATCCGCGACACTCAGGAATATCCTCTGGAGTGGGGCGGCAAGCTGGTCTTCAACAACTGCATCGTCGGCGGTAGCATCGACGCACGCTTCATGCCCGCCATCCTCAAAGGTATCATGGAGAAAATGGAGCAAGGTCCTCTCACCGGTTCCTACGCTCGCGACATCGTCGTCAACATCTACGACGGTAAGATGCACCCCGTCGACTCCAACGAAACCGCCTTCAAGATTGCAGGCCGTACCGCCTTCCGCGAAGCCTTCAAGCTGGCCAACCCCAAGATTAAGGAACCCATCTACGACGTCGCCGTCACCGTCCCGACCGAGAGCCAGGGAGGCGTGATGACCGACCTGCAGGGCCGCCGCGCCATCGTCATGGGCATGGATGCCGAGGGCAAATACACCACCCTTAAGGCCAAAGCCCCGTTGGCCGAAATGAACCGCTACTGCACCGCCCTGAGCTCCCTCACCAGCGGCCGCGGTACCTTCACCATGACCTTCAGCAGCTACGAACTCGTCCCCACCGACGTCCAGCAGGCCCTCCTCAAAGCCTACGAAGAAGCCGCCGCAGAGGAAGAGTAATCAACAACTTTTCATACAGCAAAAGAGGATGCCCAACATCTGGGTATCCTCTTTTCTTTTGCACCAAAATTTACTAGTAATGTTTAATTATTGCATAATTTGCAACAGTTGAGCTATCAGGTAACCAAATAATCACTTGTGATATTAAGCGATACAACGTTGATGTTTTTTATTAATATCTTTTCGGAAAACCTTAACAACTTTTAACCGAAAGTCAACCTGTGCAAAAACGCACTAGTTCGAAATAATTGGAAAACAAATGGATAAGCGGGCTCATCCCTACGCAAATCCACTTTCATTAATAGTACCAATTAAACAAACTTCACGATACAATCAATGCAAGTAGGTCTCTCAGCGACATCGTCTATGAACACATTGGCTGGATGCATATCCTCGAGTGCCAGCCGATCTGAAATATAATTTACACCATTTCCGTCGCCATTATCGCGAAAGCCCATCTTCATTACCATCACATCAATCTCAGCCTTGGTGGCAAGTCGCAGACATCGAATGTAGGGCTGCGTCAAAATGATGCGTAACAACCCATCGCTATCGCGGGTGAATCCAACAACGCTCATTGCTGTTTCTGGAAACAGATAATTGTGTAGGGCAATAGCATCAAGGGCTTTCTGAGTAGTAGAATAGATAGAAGTACGTTCCTTGACCACCGAAGTGTCTCCTTCTCGGTAGTATACCTTTGCTTCCGCTCCCTGCGCTATCATCGGACCATAATTGCGGACGATTATACTCTCTGAATCATCTACCCAAAGTCCCGCAGCCTTTGCCCATTGTTCAATGAATTGCTCTTGCAGTTGGTCTATCTGCCAACGGTTTGGGCAGCCTCTTTCGCCGCCTGCAGCATCGCCACTTGCTCCAAGGCTTGCTGACGCGTAGCTCGCGACGATGGACGCCCCAATAAGAGGCGCACCCGCCGTGCAGAATCCAGCATGCTCTGGTTGAGTGAATCGAGGAAAGTCTGTTCTCCCATTTTGTATATCATTTATATAATTATCAATCAATAGTATGGTGGTTCCGACAAAGCCGTCACGCGTTATCGCTTCATATATTTGCCGTATAACTACCATCTGTTATTATTTCAAAAACGATTTTTCTTGTTTTTTAGTATGAGTGACTAAGGAAAAAGGCCCACACATCCATGCTCCACTTAATATACTTGAACAAGTCTGACACTCTGACCTCTTGTTTTCTCTTGGGTGCTTGAGGCACTAAACTCAGTTGCTTCAAACCACAAACAATAAGGATTAGAATTATCTGAATTCCAAGAACTAGACCAATAATAGCCAGATGTGCCAACACCAAACACTTGGATTGCGCCATTATTATAATCATAATAACCCGCAGCTGGTAAGAACACTGCTCCTGCAAGTCTCATTTTGTCCCAATCAGTCGCATTATAGCTATTTCCCGTCCAACCAGTGTTGTTACTAGGACTATTTACTCCGGTTGGAATGTCTACACCACTAGGATGCTCATACTCATCAGGAAAAATAATCAGGCCATGAGCACCACCCACTACAGCTTTTGCATACCTACCATTCTTAACTGAGCCAATTGTCGACGCGCCACGCCTATTTAATAGATACACCCACTCGTTTTTTGTCAAGGTGCGCCAGCTCCCTGTTGCCTGATAAATCACATTCGTCCCCCAATCCACAAAGCTAGTTCCCGTCGGACTCGCTGTCGGGTTGTTCCCTGTGCCCCATCCAAACAAATCAATCACACCATTGTTTGCAAGGTTACTTACGTTAGCACTGCTCAAACAGTCATAATCATGTTCTGCAAACAAGTATCTCTCATTAGCCAAGTCATACTGGAGGTTTCCGGGCGAAAACATTACTCGCGTACCAGCAGTATCTATTCTAAATGCACCTCGTCCCATACTTGTGAACGAAATCCCTTCAAACAAGACCGAAGTGTAGCAACTACGGGCAATATTGATATTTTCAGGTCTGCCGTCCGTACCATCTCCCCCTCTAAACACCTTCTTGCACATACGATCATCATCAGTCCAAATTCTTATCTCCATATAGGGATAATTCCCTGTCGGGAGGTAAATACAGAAATCCTTACCAGCACCACTAATATCCTGAGGGGTAGGACATCTGAGCGTCACGTTAGGTGTTCCGACCTCGTTATTCGCAACACTTGACCAAATCACATAAGGTTTACCATCGCTAGTAGTCTGTCGGCTGAATGTACCCGCAATAGGATGGGAATTGTCTGTCGTTATCCGGATAGTTGAGACAGCATCCCCTACGCTGCCCGACAGATGAAGTCGGAGTATTCCACACATATTCTCAAACTCTAACGTTAAGTTACTCGACACAGCATACATGGGCATTCCCTGCATCTTGCCGTCCATCGTAGCCGTCTGCACGGTAGGCAGTATTATCTTTGCATTTGAGCTCTGAGTGGCCGCTGTTCCCCTAATCCCGGCAGGATAATAAGCGACATAATCCCCCGTACCGTTACTTGAATTTGTAATATCTGTCCCTTCTGAATAGTTAAATATGGCATAGTTACCCGATTGGCTACTGACAGACGTTTCTTCAATAGTGTATGTTCCCATTTTCACCTTATTCGAATTACTGGGATCCGTCCTGCACACCTTAATTTGGTCGCCACTCTGCCAACAAAAGCCATTTGACATATCAAACGACACCTTTCCATCCTTCGTCTGAACCCTTTCTATCTTAACCTTGAACTTACCACTCCCCTCCTGCGCCTCTTTCTGGCACGATATCAGCGTCAATATAGCTAACGCCATAACAAATATAAACGTCTTCTTCATCACAATCAATTTATTAGTTATCACCAAAATATCTACCATAATCGTGGCTTCCGTCATCATTAGTGATAGAAGTATTCTCGTAAATGGTTTCGAAATTTCTCGAACTTGATTCGACTTTATTAATGCTATCGAACCCCTGCTCTACGCAAAATTGCACCACCTTAATGGTTGGTTGACGATAAATCTGTTTTTGTTGCATCATATCAAAAAAGCATTATTTTTAGCATTAACAACTGATATTCATCTATATATAGAATTCTACCATACATATTTCCGACAACAAAGTTACACTTTTATTTTCATTTCTCAGACAATTACAATAAAAAAAACAATCACTCCTTTCTTGTTGTTTTGAGCAGAAACCTCTCCGTCCTCAAAGCCACGTTGCGGCGGAGGGCGTGGCGGTAGAGACTGATTTCGAGGCTATGGTAGTTGCCGGGGCGGCCGATGTAGGGAATGGTAAACTCCATGCTGTCGAAACCACTGACATTCAGCAGCAACGTATTCGTGTCGAGCACGACCGTCACCGTGTCGGGCTGTCCGCTGTCGGAGGTGACAATGGGGCTTACCTGCATGGCGGGCGTGGCATCGGTGCGCCAGTTGACAGGATTGATGGCCATGCGGTTGCCATCGCTAATTAGGGGAATGGCGCACGAGTTGTCGCGCACGGAGTTGTAGCATATCGTCACCCCCACGTCCGCGCTGTCCTTTGCCGGACGGATATAGGGAGTGCGGGCCAGGTCGTCGTCGGTAATATGCCAGCCAATCACGTATGCCGCCACCATGCGGCTGTAGGCGGCGGAGTCCATCTGCCTCAACAGCTCCACCACTGCCATCCCACCCTGGCTGAAGCCAGCCAGCACAAAAGGCCGTCCGCCGTTAAGGTGCGCCAGATAGTAGTCGAAAGCCCGCCGCACATCGTCCATGGCAAGAGGCAGCTGCCGTTGCATATCCTGCTCGGACACAAACGTCTGCAACACACATTGGCGATAGTAGGGCGAATAATAGTTCAGCCTGGCTTTCCCCTCTTGAGAAGGGTGCTCCGAAGGAGCAGGGCATGTTAGAATCCTCTCCACCCCCATCATCTCGCCCAGCAGAAGGCGGCGCGTGCTGTCCATATAGGTGTCGGCATAGGGGCACAGACAGCCATTCACGAAATAGGCACCCGTCTCCGTCGAGACGATATAGAACAAGTCCGCCGGTGCCTGCCGTTCCACAATATACCATTGCGTAGAATCCGAATAATCCGGTTCGGAAGGATATATTTCAGCAACTGGGAGATTGACGACACACCTGTCGCTCCTGCACGACACGCAAGCCACAAACAATGCAACCTGCAAGAAAACAACCATTTTCCTCATAAATAACCATTTACTTTACAACTGCAAATATACACGTTTTTTTTCGATTGCAGGCACCTTTTTGTCGCGCTCCTCTCCCCTACCATTTACCTGTACCTTCTGCCCTCCTGACTCCCGCGAGAGGTCGGTATATCAACGCTACATTAACGGTCGTTTATTGCCCAACTAGCGAAGAAGTATACCTATCAACACTACAAACCAGACATTTAAGGCGGGAGCTGGTAGGGGTCAGTGACCTGGGATGGAGGGTGTGAATAAGTTTTTTGGCACTATTTCAGAATTAATGTGTATATTTGCATTTTGAACTGTTTATCCAATTCCTGCTATATTATGATGAACTTTACACACTTGCACGTACACTCGCACTATTCGATGCTCGACGGGATGTCGAAGATACCCGATTTGATAAAGAAGGCAAAGAAAAACGGCATGTATGCCATGGCATTGACCGACCATGGCAACATGTATGGTATCAAGGATTTTGTCGACACCGTGGCGAAGGAGAACGGCAAGGTGAAGGATAAAATCAAGGAGCAGGAGGCCATATTGAAAAACGACGGTGCCACGCCGGAGGAGAAACAAGAGGCTGAATACCAGATTGAGCAGCTCAAAGGGCAGATATTCAAGCCCATCATCGGCACCGAGGCCTACTGCGCCCGCCGCACCCTCTACGACAAGGACAAGGATGTGAAGGAAATCAACCCCGAGACGGGGCGCGAGCGCATAGTGGACAGCAGCGGCTACCACCTGATACTGCTGGCCAAGAACTACAAGGGCTACCACAACCTCTGCAAGCTGGCATCGATAGCCTACACCGACGGCTACTACAGCCGCCCGCGAATAGACCACAATGTGTTGGAGCAGTATAGCGAGGGGCTGATAGTCTGCTCGGCCTGCATCGGCGGCGAGATTCCGCAGCTGATAATGGCGGGCAAGCTGGAGGAGGCGGAGCAGGCGGTGCTGTGGTTCAAACGGGTGTTTGGCGACGACTACTACCTGGAGCTGCAACGCCACAAGACCGACAAGCCCAACGCCAACCGTGAGACCTACGAGCTGCAGGAGCGGGTGAACCCCGTGCTGGTGGAGCTGGCGCGCAAGCACGGCATCAAAATCGTCGCCACCAACGACGTCCACTTCGTGGAGGAGGAACATGGCGAGGCCCACGACCACCTTATCTGCCTTGCCACACAGAAGGACTATTTCGACCCCGACCGCCTGCACTACACCAAGCAGGAATGGCTGAAGACCCCACAGCAGATGGCAGACATCTTCGACGACCTGCCCGAGGCCATCGAGAACACCATGGAGGTGGCTGAGAAAGTGGAGATATACAGCATCGACAGCGACCCCATCATGCCCATGTTCGACATACCTGCCTCGTTCGGCAGCGAGGAGGAGTACCGCCAGCGCATCACAGAGGAGGAACTGTTTGACGAGTTTACGCAGAACGAGAAGCACGAAGTGGTGATGGACCGCGAGGCGGCAGAGAAGAAAATCAAGAAGCTGGGCGGCTACAACAAGCTGTACCGCATTAAGTTCGAGGCCGACTATCTGGAGCAGCTGGTGTGGGAGGGTGCTCGGAAACGGTATCTGCCAGACATGCCCGAGGGGACTGAGGTGTCGAAGATTAAGGAGGCCCTGACCGAGGAACAACGAGAGCGCATCATATTCGAACTGCACACTATCAAGACGATGGGATTCCCGGGCTACTTCCTGATAGTGGCGGACTATATACGCGGCGCACGCGAGGAGCTGGGCGTGAGCGTGGGACCCGGACGTGGCAGCGCGGCAGGCAGCGTGGTGGCCTACTGCCTGTGGATCACCGACGTGGACCCGCTGAAATACGACCTGCTGTTTGAGCGATTCCTGAATCCCGACCGCATCTCGCTGCCCGATATCGACGTGGACTTCGACGACGCGGGCCGCGGGCGTGTGCTCGACTGGATTACAGAGAAATACGGCAAGGAGAAAGTGGCCCACATCATCACCTACGGCACCATGGCCACCAAGAGCGCCATTGCCGACGTGGGGCGGGTGGAGAAGATACCGCTGGCCGAAGTCAACAAGCTGAAGGAGATGATACCCGACAGGAGCTTCCCCGACAACGTCAAGGACGAAAACGGCAAGTCGCCCAAGGTGAACCTGGTGAACTGCTACAAATATGTGCCAGAGCTCAAGCGTATCATGGAAGACGAGGGGCAGGAGGAGCTGAAGAACATGCTGACCTACGCCGCCGAGCTGGAGGACACCAACCGCCAGGTGGGCATACATGCCTGCGGCGTGATTATCGGGGCCGACGACCTGACCAAGTTTGCCCCCGTCTGCACGATATACGACAAGGAGTCGAAGCAGGACGTGCTGGTGACCCAATACGACGGCCACGTGGTCGAGACGGTGGGACTAATCAAGATGGACTTTCTGGGACTCAAGAACCTCTCCATCATCAAGAACGCCATCGACATGATTGAGAAGAACCACGGTGTGAGAGTCGACATCGACCACCTGCCCATGGACGACGAGAAGACCTACCAGCTTTTCTGCGAAGGCAACACCGTGGGCACGTTCCAGTTCGAGTCGGCGGGCATGCAGAAATACCTCCGCGAGCTGGAGCCCCACGCCTTCGAGGACCTCATTGCAATGAACGCCCTCTACCGTCCGGGTCCAATGGACTACATCCCCGACTTCATCGACCGCAAGCAGGGCCGCAAACCCATCGAATACGACATCCCCTGCATGGAGAAATACCTGAAGGACACCTACGGCATCACGGTCTATCAGGAGCAGGTGATGCTGCTGAGCCGCCAGCTGGCGGGATTCACCCGCGGACAGAGCGACACCCTGCGCAAGGCCATGGGCAAGAAGCAGATCGACAAGATGAACGAGCTGGAGGTGAAATTCTACGAAGGTGGCGAGAAAAACGGACATCCGCACGACAAGCTCCACAAGATATGGGAAGACTGGAAGAAGTTTGCCTCCTACGCCTTCAACAAGTCGCACGCCACCTGCTACTCGTGGGTGGCCTACCAAACGGCCTACCTCAAGGCGCACTACCCAGCCGAATACATGGCTGCCGTGATGACCAGCGGACAGAGCGACATCAAGCGCACCACCGAATTGATGGACGACTGCCGCAAGCATGGGCTGGAGATTCTGGCACCCTCGGTCAACGAGTCGGAGATGAACTTCTCGGTCAACAAGAAAGGACAGATACGCTTCGGCCTACAGGCCATCAGCGGCATGGGCGAGGCGGCATCGGAAGCCATCATCTCCGAGCGCGAGAAAGGCGGCCCATACAAGGACATCTTCGACTTCCTGGAGCGGGTGGACATCCGCTCGGTGAACCGAAAGAACCTCGAGGTGCTGGTGAAGGCGGGAGCCTTCGACGGAGTGGGCGAGATGCACCGCGCCCAGTACTTCTACAAGGAGAACAACAACGAGGGCACGCCCACCTTCATAGAGAAACTGATGCGCTGGGCGGTGCGCAACCGCGAGAACGCCGAGAACGCACAAATGTCGCTCTTCGACATGTGCGAAGAAACCAAGCAGGAGAGCCTCCCCCCCATACCGCAGTGCGAGCCGTGGTCGGTGGTGGAGCAATGCCGCGAAGAGCTGGGAGTGATAGGACTCTACATGAGCGGGCATCCGTTGGACAACTTCAAGTACGAGATGAAATTTGTCGCCACCACGCCCTGCTCGGCAATGGCCGACATGACGCAGCTGGTCAACAAGGAGGTCAGGCTGGGCGGTGTCGTGACCGAAGTCACGGAGGGCGTGATGCGCAACAATGGCGACCCGTTCGGCCGTCTGACCATAGAGGACTATACGGGGTCGTATACCCTGGCACTCTATCGCGACGAATTTCTGAAATTCAAGTCCTATTTCCAAAAAGACCTCTTTGTGTATATCAAAGGATTTGTAAAACAAAACTCGAAAGTCAACCCCGACGGCACCGTGACAAAGTTCAGACCGATGCTGAAGGTTAGCCAGATGTCGATGCTGATCGATGTGCTGGAGTCGAACACAAGCAAGATAGTCTTCACCATTCCACTGACTGCCATCACTCACGACCTCTGCAAGGAGCTGTCGAAAACAGCAAAGAAGCATAAGGGGAAAGTGCCGTTGGAGGCACTGATAGTGGATCGCGAACACGACCTATTCCTGACCATGAAGAGCAACCTCCTGAAAGTGGATGCCAGGTCGTTTATGCCACTGCTGTCGGAAATGCTCGGTGTGATTGACGTAAAACCCATATTAAGAAATTGAAAATTGATAATAAATTGATGCGTCAGCCGTCCCCTCTTGAGAGGGGTACCGCGAAGCGGGGGGGTATGTCCCCTAACCTCTAACCCACAAAAATGATGAAACTGGCAACGACTGTCGACATATCGCCCCCATTGGTTGGCATTGACTACAGCACTCCCCTGCTGCTGCTGGGGTCGTGTTTCAGCGACGAGATTGGGTGCAGGCTGCAGGCCGCAGGGTTCGACACGCTGAGCAACCCATTCGGCACGCTCTACAACCCATTGTCGATAGCCGCCTGCCTCAACCGCGCCATCGCAGGCAGGCCGATGGAGGCCGACGAGTTGGTACGGCACGAGGGGCTGTGGCACTCGTGGCTGCACCACAGCCGTTTCTCGCACGCAGACCCAAACATCTGCCTAGCGCGCTGCAACGAGTCTATCGGTCAGACCCATGCCTTCTTGGAGAGAGAGCCTTTGCTGCTGATAACATTCGGCACCGCGTGGGTATTCTACCACCACGGCAGCGTGGTGGCAAACTGCCACAAGATACCGCAGCAGCAGTTTGAACGGCGACGGCTGGCAGCGGAGGAAGTCGTGAGGGCGTGGCAGCCGCTGATAGAGAGGATGGGGTGCAAGACCATCTTCACCGTAAGTCCCATCCGCCATTTGGCCGACGGTGCGCACGGCAACCAACTGAGCAAAGCGACACTGCTACTGGCCACCGAGATGCTGGTGGAAGGCAGCAGGCAGGCAGGCTATTTCGACAGCTACGAGCTGCTAATGGACGAACTGCGCGACTACCGATTCTACGACCGCGACCTATGCCACCCGAGCGACGTGGCGGCAGACATTGTGTGGGAACGGTTTCAGGAGACATATATGACAGCCAACACACGCGACCGCGTGCGCCAGCAGGAGAAAGCTTTCCGCCAGTCGCAACACCGGAAAATAATTGAAAAATGAAAATTGAAGAATGTGTTAACGTGTGAATGTGTTAGTCAGACTTACGAATTAACGAATTATCACATTAACGAATTCTACTCTAACCTCTAACCCCAAACATTTAACATATCAACAATAATACCATGCAAAAAAAGAACATTGCCCTGATAATGGGCGGCTACTCGGGAGAACACGACATATCCATCATGAGTGGATGCCAGGTATACGAAAACCTCGATCACGAGAAATACAACGTCTACAAGATTGTTGTCGACCGCGACGGCTGGTATTGGCTGGCGGACAACGGCTCGCACCGAAGGGTGAATCGCGACAACTTCACCGTCGAGGGGGTAGAACGGTTCGACCTCGCCTTCATCATCATCCACGGTAACCCCGGCGAGAACGGCGTGCTGCAAGGCTATTTCGACATGCTGGGGGTCCCCTACACCACCTGCGGATTCTACACCTCCGCCCTCACCTTCAACAAAGGCTACTGCAACCCTGTGGTGCGCAGCATGGGGCTGGTGAGCGTGGCCAAGTCCAAGCTGCTCTATGCCGACCAGCCCATTGACACCGAGGCCCTGCTACGCGAATTGTCGCTACCCCTCTTCGTCAAGCCTGCCGCCGGGGGCAGCAGCGTGGCCACCACCAAGGTCAAGCGGGCCGAAGACCTGCTGCCAGCCATCCAGGAGGCCCTGACCGAGGACCGTGGCGTGCTGGTAGAAGAGTTTATTCAGGGACGCGAGTTCGACTGCGGAGTGCTGCGCACCAAGGAGAAGAAATACGTCTTCCCCATCACCGAAATCATCCCCACGGGCGGTCATGAATTCTTCGACTATGCCGCCAAATACGACGGCTTCAGCAACGAGGTGACCCCCGCCGAAGTGGAGAAGGCCGTCAGCGACCATATTCAGGAGGTATCGTCAAAGCTCTACGACCTACTCGACTGCCGAGGCGTAGTACGCTTCGACTACATCTACGATACCACCAAGCAGGAGCTCTTCTTCCTCGAGGTGAACACCATACCCGGACAGAGCGCCGAAAGCATAGTGCCCAAGCAGGCCCGCGCCATGGGCATCAGCACCAAGGAACTGTACGAGATGATAATCCAGTCGTGCCTAGAGAATTGAAAATTAATAATTAAAATTTGGTGCGTCAGCCACTCTAACCACTAACCATTATAAATAGAACCCATCTTGAGCATTAGTACCCATATATCGCAGTATCGCATGCCGTTGTGGCTGACAGCCTTTCTGATGCTGTCTGCTCTGTCGGCATTTGGCCAACGGCCCTGTCGCGACACGCTGGTGTATCGCTACGACTCTATCTGCGAGGGCGAAACCTACGATTTCAACGGCAGGGAACTGGACTACACCGGTCTGTTTTTCGACACGATACAACGTGCAAACAGCGACTGCGACAGCATCATCATCCTGCGACTCACGGTGCTGCTCATTCCCGAGGCGAATATCTATCCCTACCGCCGCTGCGAAGGCAATAAGGGCTACGACCTCTACAGCTCCAGCTTGGGCAACTATTTCCGATGGTCGTCGGTCCCGACGGACACCATGCTGCGCAACCAGATGCACAACTCGTGGGTGCACGTCAACCCCCAGCAACCCACCACCTACTACCTGTATGTCGACTACCGCCCTACGCCGCAATGCCCAGATTCGTCCAACCGGTTGGTCAACCCCATCGCGCCCGTTGTCGCCCGAATGCATATCACACCTGACGAGCTGACCCTCGACCACATGGAATTCACCGTCGAGGACTTCAGCACCGGCACTAGGGAATACTACCAGGACGGCTGGGGAGGACGGCACTGGTATATCAACGGAGTACACCAGGACAACTATAGCGAGTGTGCCACCTTCTCCGCCGAACCGTGGTGGCCCGACACCGTGGAGGTGATGATGCTCGGATTTTCTCCCACCTGCCTGGACTCAGTAACAAAACTCATACCCTTCAAGAAGATAGCACTCCACTTCCCCAACCTGTTTACACCTGGGAAGGAAGAGAACTCACTTTTCAGGCCTATACTATTAGGAGTCACAGCATTCGAGATGTGGATCTACGACCGACGTGGCACGCTGGTGTTTCACAGCCAAAGTGCCGACACGCCGTGGGACGGCACCTATCAGGGCACGCCCTGCCCGTCGGGCAGCTATGTCTATCGCTGCCGCTACCGCGACATCTACACCCCCGAAGGCGACCAGACGCTCATGGGCACCGTCACCCTCCTACGATAACAACAAAAAAGAGCCATCCGACGGGATGGCTCTTCTTTTGTGTTGAGGTCGCTTCCGGATTTGAACCGGAGTAGCAGGTTTTGCAGACCTGTGCCTAGCCCCTCGGCCAAACGACCTTTTCTGCCTTAAAAGCGGGTGCAAAAGTACGAACTTTTTCCCAATTGGCAAAATATTTTTTGTTTTTTTATTGTGAAAACCTGTCTTTATGCACATTACATTTTCATCACATTAGATGTAAAGCCATGCTTTTTCATTATTTTGGAGCAGTAATTCTCACTTTTTCACCCTTTGCAGCCCATATTAACAGACACCTAATTGCAAAAAAAAATCCGCACCACAACAATGGGTGCGGATGTATCTAAGACAATAGTTGATGACTATTCGACAGGAATGTCTTTGTTGACATTCTTGCTGCCCCAGAGGGCGTAGAAGAGGATGTAGGCGAAGCCAAGCACCACCAGCCAGTAGCTGCCCACAAAGCCAATGCCGTCGGCAATCATATTCTGGAAGAAGGGCAGGATACCTCCACCACAAACAAGGGTCATGAAGATGCCGCTTGCCATGGGAGTATACTTGCCGAGCCCCTCGGTAGAAAGGTTAAACACAGCGCCCCACATTACCGATGTGCAGAGACCGCAGAGTGTGGCGAAGACAATCTTCACCGGCAAGTCGACGACACCGGTCAGAATGTGGGCCGTCACCGTCTCGGGAATCATTATTAGGCATAGCAGGAAGACGATAGCCAGAATTGCCGCCGTGCTCAGCATAACTTTACTACTGACCTTGCCGCCAATCAGCCCGCCAATAAAGCGACCGCAGAGCATAAGGAACCAGTATGCACCTACAAACCAGCCTGCTGTGCTGGCACCTAGACCAAGGCCACCACCATCGGGATGGGTGGTCATGTATAGGTTGAGCGTGTTGGGAATACCCACTTCGACGCCGACATAGAAGAAGATGGCAATGGCACCCAGCACGAAGTGACGGAAGCTCAGAGGAGAGTGGCTATCCTTCTGCTTGGCGGCGCGCATCTCGCGGGTCTCGAGATGGGGCTCGGGAATTTTGGTAAGCATGATGACCACAAAGGCGAGGGCAAAAATAGCCATGGCAATAATCATGGCAGGTGCGGCATCGCTCACATTGGCATTGATGATCGAACCACCGATGAGGTAACCCAAGAGTATGGGAGCCAGCGTGCCGCCCGTGCTGTTGATGGTGCCGCCCCACTGGATGAGTTGGTTGCCACGGTTGCCACCACCGCCCAAGGTGTTGAGCATGGGATTGACCACAATGTTGAGCAGACACATGGAGAAACCGGCCACCAAAGCTCCCGCCACATAGACGGCAAAACTTTCAACATAACCGCTGAGGAACTGGATGCCGACACCGACAAAGCCGACAGTGACGGCCAACAGCGAGGTAAACTTATAACCTCTGCGGCGCAGGATGACACCCGCAGGTATGCCCATGCAGGCATAGGCGATGAAATTGGCGAGAGTGCCCAACTGGGCGACGGCATTGCTGGTGCCAAATTGGTTCTTGACAATGACGCCCATAGAACCAGCGAAGTTGGTGACGAACGCTATCATAAAGAACAGCAGGAACATCACGATAATAGGGATAGTGAAGTTTTGTTTCTTTTCCATGATATAGTAGATTAAGTGTTTAAAATAGAACTATCAGTCTTAGTTGGCTGCGACCACCTTGCGCATCGCTCCATTGCCAAGGCGCACGACATAGACACCGGCTCCCGGCAGGGCTATCGACATGGCGTGATAGCTATCAGAATGGTAGACCCTGCGACCTAGCGCATCGTAGACGCTGAGCACAAGGCCGTCGGCTCCACGAACGAAAAGGCTGCGGCCCTCGACGTAGGTAATCATGTCGTCAGGCAGGGCATTATCGATGCCCACCTCGCCCTCGGCGAAGATGGCACGAATTGTCTGGTCTCCCCTCACATAGTATATTCTGGGATTGTCGGTGTTGTTGTCACTCCATCGCTCGAAGTGATAACCCTCTTCAGGCGTGGCCACAAGCGTTGCCGCCTGTCCATAACGATAGAGGCCACCACCCGTCACTTTACCCCACCTCTTGTTGTTGGTGGTGACGTTGAGGGTATACTCGTTGCGGTCGTATGGCATATAGGCACGCAGCATCCATGTGGCTCCAATGCCTTCGTCCGAAAGCGGTTGCCAGACGAGCCCGTTGGTCGAGTACCAACTGCCATCGTCGTTGCCACACCATGTGCTGGCTGTAGCCGGAGCATCATCGGAGGAACAATAGAGTGATATCCAAAGCGGTTGACTATAATCGATGACCAAAGCTGAGTCGAGTTCCCTCTCCACCCAACGATAGCGCGTCTGGCGAGCTTGATAGAATGTGTTTGTGTACACCTTGTTACTCAGCAGCGGCTTGTTACCTTGATGGATGTTGAGGGTGTAGTAATCGGAACGGACATTGTAGAATTTCACACTTTGGAGTGACACATGCCCCACCAATTGGGAAGGGGGTATGCAGATGGCCCAGTATATTCCATCTTCGCCGCCATAGGTGCTATTGTAGGTGCCGTTGTCGTAGTGGAGAGTGTCGGTACCCAGGTCATCGAAACGTGCCGTGAGCGTTCGGCTTGAGGTAACGGTAAGTGTGCGAGGGTTGTCGGTGCCCCCATCGTTCCATCGGGAGAAACGATAGCCTTCGTTGGCGTGGGCGACGACTGACACACTCTCGCCAAAGGCAATGTTGTCGGAGGAGCCCTCCACATAGCCACGGGTGGTGTCGTTGACCGAAGTTGTCAAGGAATAGGTCATCGTTCCCAATCCACCGTTACTGAGACAAGGGTTGACAATAAGGAATGTGTCGCCGTCAGCAATGGCTTCATTCGGGTTGTGGTTTACCCACACCACCCCGTCGGCATTCTCAACGAAGAAACCGCAATCGCCATCGGCCGAACCACTGTGCCATGTCAGCACCACCGTATCGGGACATACAGCGTATTCGCCAATGCCGTATGTGCCGTCCAACAGCCGCATCTCGCCAAACAAGGCACC
>JAEEGK010010700.1_pt1 | contig 21120 bp, 12 predicted proteins | sample 8958771 | NCBI WGS metagenome assembly JAEEGK01 (sample SAMN16246547, study PRJNA631951) | gut metagenome | biome: gut microbiome; feature: rumen; material: SC-attached | host: Bos | place: Iran: Karaj | collected 2018-10 | reverse complement strand
CAAAGCCCATAAAGTTTCATTGTTGATCTGTATCTTCAGGCATGAACAAGTTCGAGCAGGACTTCTATGAGGCGGGGTAGGGCGTAGTTGTCGATGTCAGACTCTGGAATCCAGATGTAGTCGGAAGGTAGCGAAGGTTGCTCATCAGGCTCCCACAGATAGAAGTCGGCATAGAGGATGCGGTGGGTGAGGACGTGGCGGACGTTCTTACGAAGTAATTGACAGTTGGCAGTGGATAATGGATAATGATTCTGTGCAGCCCAATTGTCGACTGTCAATTGCCCCCCGTCAATAGACAGGGGTTCGTAGAGACCCTGCCAGATGTCGCCGGCTCCACGACGATGGATGGCGGTTTGGCCCTTATACCTTATATATATAAAAATAAGGTGGCGCTCACGAATCTTCAGGGTCTTCAACTTGACGGGCAGCTCCTGGATGCGGTTGGTGCGGAAGGCCTCGCAACTCTCCATGAGTGGGCAGTCATCACATTTGGGTGACTGGGGCGTACACTGGATGGCACCAAAGTCCATGATGGCCTGGTTGTATAGACCAGCCCCCATTCCCTCCCTGTTAAGGGCGGGGAGTAATTGCTCTTGGGCGAGGGTGGCAAACAGCTTCTTGCCCTCGGTGGTGTTGATGGGCGTGTCGATGCCGAAGTAGCGTGAGAGGACACGATAGACGTTGCCATCGACGACGGCTACAGGCAGGTTGAAGGCTATGGAACCAATGGCTGCTGCGGTGTAGTCGCCCACACCCTTCAGCTTTTTGATGTCTTCAATGGTGTTGGGAAAGCTACCACGGGCAACAATCTGGCGGGCTGCATAGTGCAGGTTGCGGGCCCGGCTATAATAGCCCAGTCCCTGCCATTCGCGCAGCACCTCGTCTTCCGTAGCAGCAGCGAGTGCTTCGACCGTGGGCCATCGGCGCATAAAGCGTTCCCAGTATTCCCAGCCTTGCTTGACTTGCGTCTGCTGAAGGATGATTTCAGAGAGCCAAATGGCATACGGGTCGCGTGTCTGCCGCCAAGGCAGGTCGCGTCCGTTCTCCTGAAACCACTGTAATAATATCCACATACCCACCCCCTGACCCCTCCCGAACGGGAGGGGAGTCACTTTTTACTTCTTACTTCTGACATTAACCATGAACCATGAACCCTTAACCATTGATTAGAGTTTTCCTTGATCGCCTAAGTACGAATCCTTGAATCCAAGGAAGTAGAGTACGCCGTCCAGTCCGATGGTGTTGATGCTCTGTTCGGCATTGGCCACCACACGGGGCTTGGCATGGAAGGCGATGCCCAGGCCGGCCTCACTGATCATAGGCAGGTCGTTGGCACCGTCGCCCACAGCAATGGTCTGGGCCAGATTGACCTTCTCGACCTGAGCAATCAGCTTTAGCAGCTCAGCCTTACGGTGCCCGTCGACAATCTCGCCTACATAACGGCCTGTCAACTTGCCGTCCTCGCCAATTTCCAGTTCGTTGGCATATACGTAGTCGATGCCATAGCGGCGCTGCAGGTATTCGCCAAAGTAAGTGAATCCACCGCTGAGGATGGCAATCTTATAGCCACACGTCTTGAGGATATTCATCAGACGGTCCACACCCTCGGTGATAGGCAGATGCTCGGCAATGTCCTGCATGACGCTGACGTCGAGACCCTTTAGCAGGGCGACGCGGCGGGTAAAGCTTTCCTTGAAGTCTATCTCGCCACGCATGGCACTCTCCGTAATGGCACGTACCTCGGCACCCACGCCATTACGCTCAGCCAGCTCGTCGATGCACTCTGTCTGGATGAGCGTCGAGTCCATGTCGAAACAGATGAGTCGACGCATGCGGCGGAACATGTCATCCTTCTGGAACGAGAAGTCTATCTCCATCTGTTGCGACAACTTCATAAGCTTCGACTGCATCTCCTGCCGGTTGATGGGCTCGCCACGCAGCGAGAACTGGATGCAGGCACGCGTGTGCTTGTCCAGTTGCTTGATGCTCTTACGACCCGTCAGTCGCAAAATAGAGTCGATGTTCAGTCCCTGGTCTGCCAGAATCTGCGTGGCAGCCTGAATCTGGCGTGCCTCCAGCTGACGGCCCAGCACCATGAGTATGTAGCGGTTCTTACCCTGATGGCCCACCCAGTCCTCGTACTCATCGTCGCTGATGGGCGCAAAACCAATGTTCACGCCCAACTCGGTAGCCTTGAACAGCAGTTCTTTCATGGCCAGTCCAGATTTCATTTCGTCCATACGTATCAAGATGCCCAAGGATAGGGTGCTATGGATGTCGGCTTGACCAATGTCCAAGACTTTAGCGTCATATTTGGCCAGAATGCCCATGACTGCTGCTGTCAGTCCGGGGCGATCTTGTCCTGTGATGCGGACTAAAATCTGTTCTTCTTTCATAATTCCTTTCTTTTTATTTACCGCAGATTCCGCAGATTATACAGATTATAGCTGCGCAACACACAGTCATGAGAAAAATCTGTGAATGCAACGCCACACTCTGCACCTTTAGGTCAGAGAAATCTGCGTAATCTGTGGTTATTTTTCTCACTATTTTTTTAAGTAGTCTTCAAAATACTGGGTGATACGCTCGTGCAGATGAACACTGGCATGGCCGCGCATGTTGTGCTCCTCGCCTGGATAGGCAAAGAAGTCGGGTTGCGTGCCAGCCTTGATACAGGCATCGAGGAACGACAGACAGTGCTGCGGCACAACGGTGTTGTCGTTATAGCCCGTAATAATCTGCAGCTTACCCTTCAAGTTGCCAGCCTTGTTGATGAGGCTGGACTTCTCGTACCCCTCAGGATTCTGCTGGGGTGTGTCCATATAGCGTTCACCATACATCACCTCGTACCATTTCCAGTCGATGACAGGACCACCGGCCACACCCACCTTGAAGACGTCGGGATAGTTCAGCATGAGCGAGATGGTCATGAAACCGCCAAACGACCACCCGTGGACACCCAGGCGATTCATGTCAACATACGGCAGGCTCTTCAGATATTCCACGCCCTTCATCTGGTCCTGCATCTCAATCTGTCCCAGTTGGCGGAAGGTAGCCTGTTCGAAGTCACGTCCACGATATTCAGAGCCACGATTGTCGAGGATGAACAGCACATAGCCCTTCTGTGCCATGTAGGTCTCCCACGTACGACTGTACCAGTGCCAGCCAGCCTCCACATTGTGAGCATGAGGACCACCATACACATAGACAACGGTCGGATATTTCTTCTGTGGATTGAAGTCGTGTGGCTTTACCATGCGGTAGTAGAGGTCCGTCACACCATCGGCAGCCTTGATGGAGCCACACTCGAAGATGGGTTGTTCGTAATCCTTCCATGGGTCGGAGGCGGTCAGGAGACGCACGGCTTTCCCTGCGGAAGAACCACCGGACACAGCGACCACGTTGATGTTGCGGGGCTCGGTGGGAGCAGAGTGACGGTCAATGACGTAGTTGCCTGACGACGACAGCGTGCCATGATGTACGCCGTCCGCAACGGTTAGTTGTGTTATCTTGCCATTGCTGACGTTGACGCTATACAGTTGGCGATGCAGCGGGTGATACTTGTTGGCCTCAATGATGATGCCCTTTTGTTTGGTGTTGAAACCCAAAACGTCCTGAACGACCCATGCACCGCTGGTGAGCTGACTCAACAGCTTCCCATCCTTATTATATAAATAGAGGTGGTTGTAGCCGTCGCGCTGGCTCTGCATGATGAACTTGCTGCTGTCCCAAGGCAGGAACTGGATGGGGTTCATCGGCTCCACGTATTTGTCGCTGGTTTCGCGATACAGTTCAGCAATGCGTTCGCCCGTCGTGGCGTCGTACGACACCAGACGGCAGTCGTTCTGGTCGCGATTCAGCTCGAACATGTAGATGGTCTTGGCATCAGGACTCCACGCGATGTTGGTGAAGTAGATGGGCTTTGTGTCGGTGACAAAATCGCCGGTCACACTGCCATTGGGCGTCTTGAGATAGACGGTCTTGCCGGTGGCTAAGTCATAGACGCCTACTGTTACTACGTGGGCGTTCATGCCAGCCATCGGGTACTTATCGGGCTCATGTGTAGCCTCGCGAGGAAAGATATCGACCTGCGGATAGTCGGTTACCATGCTTTGGTCCATGCGGTAGAATGCCAAACGCTGTCCGTCAGGACTCCAGAACGTACCTTTCTCGATGCCGAACTCGTTGCGGTGTACGCTCTGTCCATAGACGATCTCGCGACTGCCGTCGGTGCTCAGTTGGTGCTTATTGCCTTCGCCGTCAACCACAAACAACTGATGGTCCTCTACGTAGGCCGTCGCCCGTGAGGTCTTGTTCCAATCGTTGGCCGTCTGCCCGGAGATGCTGTCTTGCCAGACAATCTCATGCTTCTTGAAGTCCAGCAACAGGAACGACTTCTTGTTGCCCAAAGCCACCAGCGGCTGGTCAGGGTAGGGGAACGTGGCATTCATCAAGTGACGCACGTAGCGGTTGGCCTCTTCGTCGCTATTAGCCCATTTATTAACCTCGTCAAGGGTAAAGAGCCGTGTCTCTTTGCCAGTCTTCTTGTCTATGAGATAGCATTCGTCCACATCTGTTCTGATGAGTTCGTCGCCCCACCATGTCAGCCATTTGTTCTCAGGCTGCAAGTTACGGTAGTTGTTGCCGCCGAAGTTCAGATCCTCAAGGGAGAAAAGCTTTTGGGCTACCATAGGGAGTGCTAATGTGACTAATGCTATGATGAGCAGGTATTTAATCTTCGTCATCATCATTGAAACGTCGGTTGTTCTTTTTAAAGTCCTTTCTGTCGCGGTCGTTCTTCCTGAAAGACTTCCTATCGTCGCGGTCGCTCTTCCTGAAGGGTTTCCTGTCGTTACGGTCGTTCTTTCTGAAGGGCTTTCTGTCGTCGCGGTCGTCTCTGGAGAATGTTTTCCTCTCTTCGTGGCGGAATTCTCTGTTCGATTCTTTCTTCTCTAACGAGCGGAATTTGAACGAACGGATGTCAGCCTCGGCATTCTCCTGCTCCTCGTCCAGCCGCTTCTTGAATTCGCGGTTTTGTTTGAAGCGGCGCTTCTCGGCCATCTGACGCTTTTCCTCTTCGGTCTTGACAACGCCACCCTCCTCACGGAATTCACGCATCTTACCGTCAAACAGCTGGTATTTGCGGAACTCGCACTCCAACGAGCCGTTGAAGACGGGAATCTTGATGCTGGGCTTCAAGCCTATCTGGGCGAAGCATTCCTCGCGATAGGACAGAATCCATGCCTCGTTGCCGGTGAACTGATGCTTCAGTCGTTCGCCAATCATCTTATAGGTACCCAGCAGGTCGTTGGTCGATATGCGCTCGCCGTATGGCGGATTGGTCACCAGAATGCTCTTGTTCTTAGGCTGCATGAAGTTCTTGAAGTCTTGCTCTTCAACGGTGATGTCGTTGGAGAGACCAGCGGCCTTGACGTTCAGACGGGCGGTGTTGACAGCCTTGATGTCCACGTCGTAACCGTAGATGTGGTGGTTGAACTCGCGCTCCTGGGAATCGTCATTGTAAATCTTGTCGAACAACTCCGCATCGAAGTCAGGCCACTTCTCGAAGGCATATTCCTTGCGGAACAGACCGGGTGCCATGTTGCGGGCAATCAGTGCAGCCTCGATGAGCAGTGTGCCAGAGCCGCACATGGGGTCGATGAAGTCTGTCTCGCCATGCCAGCCCGTCATCAGGATCATACCTGCTGCCAACACCTCGTTGAGTGGTGCCTCGACAGACTCCTGACGGTAGCCGCGACGATGCAGCGAGTCGCCACTGGAGTCAAGACACAACGTACATTGGTCTTCGGCAATGTGGATGTGCAGACGGATATCAGGATTGGAGATGCTGATGTTTGGACGCTGTCCGGTCTTCTCGCGGAATTGGTCAACGATGGCATCCTTTACCTTGTAGGCTACAAACTTAGAATGGCGGAATTCCTCAGAGAAAACGACGGAGTCGACAGCAAAGGTCTTGTCGATTCCGATATATTCGCTCCAGTCAAGATCCTTAACGCCCTCATAGACATCATCAGCCGACAATGCCTTAAAATGCTTGATGGGTTTCAGGATGCGGATGGCAGTGTGCAGTTGGAAATTGGCGCGATACAATAGTTCCTTATCGCCCTTAAACGATACCATACGACGACCTATCTGCACGTCGTTTGCGCCCAACTGCGTCAGTTCTTTCGCCAAGACAGGCTCTAGGCCCATAAAGGTCTTAGCGATGATTTCAAATTGCTGTGTCATTATGTGTACGTACTAATATATGGTGCAAAGGTACATAAAAAAGTGAAAAGTGAAAAGTGAAAAGTGAAAAAAAATGCTGATTTCTTTCTTTTTCCATTTTTTTTGCTTAATTTTGCGCCAACTTTTCCTCAAAGGCATGACATACAACGTGATTCTTTTTGCTGTGCGCCACATGTTCAGACTCGACATCATGATATGGATAGCGGGTATCCCGTTGTTGGTATTTGCCGTCATGTGGTTGTATCATCAGTTGCATGTGCGCAAAGAATTGCAAAAAGAGTTATTTTTGTTATCAAAAGTACAGCGGCACACCGTAGAGTACGACCTGGTGCTGAAGGTGATGAAGATGGCAATCTTCCGTATTGACGTGCAGGCTCAAACCATTACCTTTGAGAGCGACTTCCGTGACGTGGTGGGCAGTTTCCATTTCTCTCCCAACACCCCATTGGAAGATTTCTACGAACTGATGCTACCCAACTCCAGCGTTAAGATTAAACGGGCATTGATGGACTTGATGGAAGGCCGTACCGACGAGGCACACGAGCAGTTCGAGACGCGTCTGCCGCATTCCGATCAGATACACTGGGAGGATGCCTATGCCACTATTGAGAAACGTGACCTGCATGGAAAACCGCTGATGATCGTTGGTACAGTGACCTTTATTGATGATCAGAAGACAATCGAGCGCGAGCTGATAGAAGCGCGTAACCATGCAGAGGAGAGCGACCGTCTGAAATCTGCTTTCCTGGCCAATATGTCGCATGAGATTCGTACACCGTTGAATGCCATTGTGGGCTTTAGCGATGTGTTACCCATGGCCCAGAACGATGAGGAGCGTACGGAATTGATTAATCTGATAAAGCAGAACAATACCCGCTTGTTACGCTTGTTTGACGATATGGCTAACATGTCGAAGCTGGAAGCCGGCGACGAGACTGTCAGGAAGGAACGCTTCAATCTCGGTCAGTTGCTGATGGACGTAGCGGATAAGTTTGCTGATAGGAGTAAAGATGTAGGTGTCAAGATAGAAATAGAGACTACGGCTGATGTTGTGCAGCCATTCTCTGACCGTAACCGCCTGCGCGAGATTTTGAGCCAGTATATGGACAATGCCCTGAAGTTTACAACCGAAGGTGTCGTGACCTTGGGCTATCAGGTGCACAATGGCTTGGTGCGCATCTGGGTTCGTGATACAGGTAAAGGCATTCCGCCCAAGTATTGTAACGAGCATCTGTTCGAACGTTTCGTGCAGGTAGATGAGTTTGTTGCAGGCTCTGGCCTGGGGTTAAGCATTTGTCGCAGTATGGCACTGAGCATCGGTGGCAAGGTCGGTGTGGAGTCGAAAATGAATGTAGGTTCACTCTTCTGGGTTGAGATACCTATGGAATAATAGTATTCAGGTATGCGTCAGATATTTTTCTTTTTTTTCCTTTTTGTATCTATAGCACTGCATGCGCAAACCATTGTCGGACATGTAGTCGATGAGGCTACTGGCGAAAACATCGGGTTTGCCAGTGTGCAATATAAAGGCCATCATGTGGCAGCCATCACCGACCTTAGCGGACGTTTTACGATAGAGCGCCATAAGGGGTGGAAACTGACGGTCAGTGCCGTGGGCTATAAAACCCGAACGTACACTGTCGAAGGCGATATGGATAAGCTGTTTGTGTCGCTACGTGAGGATACCCGTTCGCTGAAAGAGGTGACGGTACGTTCCAAGCGCGCGCGTTACAAACGGAAAAATAATCCTGCTGTAGAGCTGATGAAGAAGGTGATAGCCAACAAAAAAGCTACCGACCTCTCTAATCGTGACTATTACCAGTACACCAAGTATCAGAAGTTGACGCTGGCGCTCAACGATATGAATATGGAAGCGTTGCAGTCGCCAAAGCTCAGTAAATATAAATGGATTGCCAATCAGGTGGAGACTTGTGAGCAGACGGGCAAACTCATCCTGCCTGCCAGCGTCGAAGAAACCGTGACGCAGAAAATCTACCGTCGCTCTCCGCATGCAGAGAAAAATATCGTGAAAGGCCAACGCTCATCTGGTATCAACGACTTCTTCCAGACGGGCGATATCCTGAATACCGTGTCGAAGGATGTCTTTACCGATGTCAATATTTATGACGACCAGGTGCGACTGCTCCAACATCCCTTTACGTCGCCTATCAGCGATGGTGCCATCTCCTTCTACCGCTACTATATCGAAGACACGCTGCTCGTTGAGCGCGACTCGTGTATCCACCTGCATTTCCTGCCCAACAACCAACAGGATTTCGGCTTCCGTGGCGACCTGTATGTGCTGAAGGACTCTTCGTACCAGGTGAAGCGCTGCGAACTGATTCTGCCTAATCAGACAGATGTCAATTTTGTTGAGGGCCTGAAGGTGACGCAAGAGTTTACTAAATTGCCAACGGGCGAATGGGTGCTCAGCGTTGACGACATGGTCGTGGAGTTGGTGCTGTTCGATTTCCTGCAGAAAGGTGTGGCCATCCGAACCACCCGACTCTCTGATTATCAATTTACGGAGATCCCTGCCAAACTCTTTAAGGGCAAGGCCAAGACGGTGACAGACCCAGATGCTGCTCTGATGGACGACGACTTTTGGCGAGAGCACCGTAAGGTGGAATTGACGCGCAGCGAAGCAGGAATGGATGATTTCCTGAATGGCATGCGTTCCGTCGGTGGTTTCAAGTATATTCTTTTGGGACTTAAACTGTTGGCAGAGAACTATATTGAGACAGGCAATCCCAGTAAAGTGGATATTGGTCCCGTCAATTCGATGGTGAGTACCAACTTCATCGATGGCCTGCGTACCCGTATCTCGCTTCAGACGACAGCCAACCTGAATCGCCACCTCTTTTGGAAGGGTTATGCAGCACGCGGCTGGCGCAGCCATAATAACTATTACAGTTCGCAGCTGACGTGGTCGCTGAATAAGAAGAAGTATTTGCCTGACGAATTCCCCAAGCGTAACCTGTCGTTCCTCTCGACCTACGACGTGATGGCGCCCTCCGACAAGTTCCTGTCTACCGATAAGGATAATGTGTTCACGGCTTTCAAGTGGGCCAAGGCCGACAAGATGATGTTCTATAATCGGCAGCAGTTCACCTTTGAATATGAGCAGATGTATGGTCTACGTACCTTGCTGAGCATCAAGACGGAGAAAAACGAGGCTGCTGGTAATATGGCCTTCATACCTCTCACACATCAGCCCTCACACATCAGCCCTCAGCCTTCAGCCTTCAGCCGTCCCTTCCGCACCACTGAGTTGCGTGCTGAGATAGAGTATTCGCCAGGTGCGCTCTATACGAACTCCAAACAGCGGCGTCTGAAGGTCAATCGCGAGGCTCCCGTCATTATCCTCAGCCATACTATGGGTGTCAAGGGCATGTTAGGAGGCGATTACGACTATCACTATACGGAAGCCAGCATCTTCAAACGCATCTGGCTGAACAGCTGGGGACGCATTGACCTCTACACCCGTGGTGGCGTGCAGTGGAGTCAGGTTCCCTTCCCCTTGCTATGTATGCCTGCTGCCAATATGTCGTACTTCAGCCAGAAGCAGTCGTTTAATTTGCTGACCAGTATGGAGTTCCTGAACGACCGTTTCGTCAGCGTTGACATGAACTGGGATATGCAGGGCAAGATTTTCAACCGCATCCCGCTGATCAAGAAACTGCGTTGGCGTGAGTATATCGGTGCCAAGATGCTATGGGGTGCTTTGTCCGACAAGAATAATCCCAGTCTTGAACGTAATGCCGACAGTCCTATCCTGATGTATTTCCCCGAAGACTCGTACGTGATGGACCCGAAGGTGCCCTATTGGGAAATATCGCTGGGTATTCGCAGCATCTTCCGCTTCTTCCAGATTGAGTATGTACGCCGTATGAACTATAACGACCATTCGCATGGTCATAAGAACAGCGTGCGCTTTGGCTTTACCCTGATGTTCTAAGGTCTGGAGTATGAAGTGTGAAGTCTGAGGGATGGGCATCGAAAAAGGCTGTCTCCCGACAGCCTTAATCTTGTTTTCTAACTAACTTATTATCAACTATTCATTACTCATTCTTTTACATTGAAACTAAAAGTATCACCTTACTTTTTGTTTTCTGGGTGCAAAGTTACACACTTTTTCATCATTTTCAAGATAAAAACAGCAAAAAACGCACGTAAACGTTTGCGATTTCCAAAGTAAATTCGTAACTTTGTAGCCGATATTGTATCGACACACTTTTTACCTTCTGGTTTAATAACTAACGATTATGACTAATAAGAAACAACATAGAACTTCGTTGAAGGACCTTGCCCGTGAATTAGGGGTGAGCATTGCTACTGTGAGTCGCGCGCTACGCAACTCGCCGGAGATTGGCAAGGAAATGCAACAACGTGTGAAGGATCTGGCTAAAAAACTCAATTATCGTCCCAACCCGTTTGCCCAGAGTCTGCGCCGTGAAGCCCCCAAGGTCATAGGCGTGGTGGTCCCCAATCTGGTAACGCATTACTATGCCGCAGTGCTTGATGGTATTGAGGACGAGGCTCGCCGTGCTGGTTACAGTGTGCTCAGTGCCAACAGTCATGAGCGCTATGAAGACGAAGAGCATGCTATCGACAACTTTATCTCGATGCATGTGGAAGGCATTATAGCCTGTCTGGCACAGAGTACTACCGATTATCATCATTTCGAGGAGATAGCGGAAATGGGTATCCCTTTGGTGTTTTTCGGACGTACTTGTCTGTCTGACCGTTTTTCCAGCGTGACAGCTAATGGGGATGAGGCTGCCCAGCAGGCCACCCAGCATCTCATTGATACGGGCAGCCGCCGCATTGCGTTTATCGGAGGTCCTAATCATCTTGACATGGTGCGCCGTCGCAAGCACGGCTATTTGGAGGCGTTGCGCGAGAATCATATACCTATCGAACGGGAATTGGTGCTCTGCGATAAGATTGACTATCAGCTGGCCCTTGAAAGTACCACAAACCTCTTGAAGAGTGACCACCGCCCTGATGCTATTCTGGCTTTCAACGATATCATTACCTTCGCGGCATTTACAGCCATCAAGGAGTGCGGCTTGCGTATTCCTGACGATGTGGCCCTGATAGGCTTTACAGACGACGTCCATGCGGCATACGTGACGCCACGTATGTCTGCCATTCAGGACCAGTCGTACCAGATGGGTGTCAAAGCCTGTCAGCTGCTGTTGCGCAATATTAATGGCGACAGTAAGGTGTATAAGGAGATAGTACCCCAGCAACTTATAATTAGAGATACTTCCAGCAAGAAGGCTGAGGGATGAAGGCTGATGGATATTTAATTAAGAGATCGGGACAATGCGAAAAACAATCATACTATTGGTTATTGCCATCAGTTTCTGTATAACTGGTCAGGGTAAGATTGGCGACATGAAGTTCCGTCACCTTGATACGCGCCACGGACTTTCAAACTCGCAAGTGAATTGCATCCTGCAGGACTCTCGCGGTTTTATATGGATTTGTACATCCTTCGGTTTGTGTAGGTATGACGGCTACCGGTTCCAGAACTACTTCTCGTACGAACGTGATACAACGACGCTGCGAAGCAACCGTATGGACGACGTCCAGGAGGCCTACGATGGTAAACTCTGGCTGAATCATGGCATGAGCTATTCGCTGTACGACCCTGTGACAGAGAAGACAGACCGCTCGCCTGGATTGTGGCTGGCCAAACAGGGTGTTACCGGTGGTATCGAAAAACTACATATCGATTCGCAGAAGAATTTCTGGGTAAAGTCATACGAGGATGGTTTCTTCTTCTATAATCCAAAGAAGAAACTGCTGAAGAAGGTAGACTTCGGATATACTATAGACAAATTCCCCAAGGACTTTTCGGTCACCAGTTTCTGTGAGACGGAGGATGGCATGGTCATGACGTCCAACATGGGTGAACTGATATGTGTTGACGGTCAGCGTGGACGTGTCCTGTGGCGTGACGATACTGTCAAGAAAGCACTGGACACGTATAATGACTACTGGGTGTATGTCGACAAGGACGGGCTGAGATGGGTGATAACCCATTCTACCAATACCTATATTTATAATCCTGCAGAGAAACGCTGGTACACCTCGTTGACGGAACTGATGAAGGCCAAGGGGTTCAGTGATGTGCCTGAGGATGTTGTGGTATGGGAGGTCAGATACGACGCCAGGGGCCTGCTGTGGGTGGCTACCGACCATTTAGGGGTGCTGGTGCTCGACTTCCAGAATAAGGAGTGGAAACAGTTCAATTATCAGAAAGGTGACAATACTTCGCTGCCCGATATTACTGCCAAGCACCTGTATGTTGACCCCTTGGGACGTATGTGGGTGGCTACTTACAAGAGTGGTGTGGCCATGTGTGCCGATGCTATGGCCAGCTTTACCTCATTGCCGTATGGTGACATTAATGCCATTTGTGAGGACAAGGAGGGGTACTATTGGCTGGGATTGAACAGCGGGGGCATCCGTAAAATGGATCCTGAGACTCTTGAAATTGTGGCTGAATACGATAAACAAGTATTGGGTACTCCTAATGCAGTCATCGTTGGCGCCTATTGCGCCAAGGATGGAACGTTGTGGTTCGGCACATGGGAGGGAGGTCTCATCCGCTATCGCGACGGACAATGGAAAACTTACATGGTGGGCACTCCAGGCAGTGGGCTGACCACCAATAACGTCTGGTCTATTACAGAAGACCTGTGGGGCAATATCTGGGTAGGCCTCTTGGGCGGTGGAGCGATGCGTATCGATGCCAAGTCGGGTGTGCAGCGCGTCTTCAACGAGACCAATTCCAACCTCAAGACCAATTGGACCAACAGTATTAATACTGCTTCCAACGGATGGATACTTCTGGGTAATGCAGAGTACTGTTCGGTGATTCATCCGAAAACCTATCAGATTATTAACATTCCTGTACCCCACGATGAGACGACCTATACCATTTCGTCGGCAACAATACAGGCCATTTGGGACAAACGCGGCCTTGTTTGGCAGGCGGCATCATCGGGCTTGTCCATCTACGACAGAAAGACGGGTAAGACGCGCTTGCTTGATATGAAGTCCGGATTCTTCGGTTCGAACGTGACGTCTATTACCGAGGATGCCCAACAGACTATCTGGGTAACGACCGATCATGGTATCTCGAATGTCGTACCACAGAAAGGCGAGGATGGCGAATGGCATTTTACCGTGCGTAGCTTTAACGAGCACGACGGCCTGCAGCCAGGACCGTTCAACCAGCGTGCCATCTGTTACACTTCGACAGGTATGATTCTGGTAGGCGGACAAGACGGCTTGGACATTATCAACACCAAGAATCTGGCTGTCGGCCACCTGGATGAGAAGCCCGTATTCAGTGGACTGCAGCTATTCGACAAGGATGTGGCTGTGGGCGAAGAGGTGGACGGACGCGTCATCCTTAAAGAGGCCCTGAATGTTTGTCGTGAAATCACCCTTAATTTCAACGACCAGTTTACGATCCAGATGGGCAGTAATGCAGGAAGCATTGCCAATACCAAGCGTTTTGTCTATATGCTTGAAGGATTTAACGAGAGTTGGGTGCGCACGTCTGATTTGAATCCCAATATTACTTACAACTCGCTGCGTGCCGGCGACTATACGCTACGAGTCAGAATGCTGAATGACGATGGTACGTTTGGCCAGGAAGAGGCGACGCTTGAAATCACCATTCGTCCATCCTTGTGGCGAACACGCTGGATGATATTGTTATACATGCTCATCATTGCAGGAGTGGCCTTCGTGTGGCGCAAGTGGTTTATGAAACGTCTGGAGAATCGGATGAAGGTTGAAACGATGCGACGTGAACTCGAACAGCAGCAATGGATGAACGAGATGCGTATGAAGATAGCTACGGAGCAAGTGAACAAACAGCCGTCAGAAGGGGCGAAACAAGAGACGGTCAAACTAAACCTGACGACAGAAGACCTCGTGGTCTTTATACGTGCTATCTGCGAACACTATGAATCGCCCATTCCGGACAAGAAAGTCAAGGTCAGCTTCCTGTCTGCGGTAGACCAGTTGACGGCTGATTTCGATGAGGCTAAGCTCAAGGAAATCTTAGAGATATTGTTCCGCAATTCTATTAACTTTACCCCATACGATCCACTGATTAGTGTTGGCGTGGCTCGTATACAAAACGATATGGCACAAATTCAGGTGGCCGACAATGGTATTGGTATCAAGGACGAATATAAGGAACATGCCTTTGATCCGATGGTGAACGGTGAAGGCATAGGTCTTGATCGTGTGAAGGCTATTGTTGTAGCTCATGGCGGTACCATCAGCCTTGCCGATAATCCTGGCGGAGGCACTATTTTCTATATAACCTTGCCTGCTCAGCCCGAGGTGGAGGAGGCAGTCATAATGGATGACGAATCATGAAACAGTTTAAGATAATAATGATGGGCGTAGCCTTAACGTTCGCTATGTCTGTATGGGCTGCCGACTATACGATTAGTGGGCAGTATGTGACCATTCCCGTAAAACAGGTGAAGGCAGGAGGTGCCCAGGTGGTGCGCCTGCAAGTTATGAACGACAACATCATCCGTGTGCAGGCGACATCCGAGGCACAGCTGCCTGAGAAGCAGAGCCTGATCATCGTCCCACAGACGGCAAAGCCGAAGTTCACGGTGACTGATGGCGATGTGGTTTCGGTGAAGGCCCAAGGCGTTGAGGCGCGTGTCGAGAAAGCCACCGGACGAGTAACCTTCTACGATGCCGATGGCAAGCAGCTGTTGAAGGAGGCTGAGAACGGCAAGACGTTCAAGCCTTTCCGCGTGCCCGACCGTGAAATAGGTGTCGACGTGGGTAAGGTGCCTGAAGAGCAGCGCCATGGACTGACGTGGCGCCTGCTGTTTGACAGTCCTGATGAGGAGGCTTTCTATGGGCTGGGTCAGCACCAGTCGGAGGAGTTGAATATGAAGGGTTTGAACGAAGACCTGTTTCAGTATAATACGAAGGTCAGCGTTCCTTTTGTCCTCTCCAATAAGAATTACGGTTTGCTGTGGGACTCCTATAGCTATTGCCGCTTTGGTAATCCTGACGACTATCAGCAGTTGGGACGTGCTTTTAAGATTTTTGATAAACAGGGTAGGGAGGGTCATCTGACAGGAACCTATACAGACCGAAACGGTAAGCGTTTGGTGCGTGATGAGGACTCTCTGTATTTTGAGTTTGACTGTCCTGCTGCTTCGGAGTTAGGCAATCGTACAGAACCAGGTGGTATCAAGAATCTGCCGAAGGGTTTCCGGCTCAATGGCTCGACAGTTGTCTATGAAGGCTTTATTGAATCTCCTGACACCCGTCAGTATCATTTCATCCTTTATTATGCAGGTTATATCAAGGTGTATATTGGAGGTGAGGAGGTGGTGCCCGAACGTTGGCGTACGGCTTGGAATCCGAATACCTATAAATTCCGTAAGGTGATGCATAAGGGAAAGCGTGAACAACTCCGTATCGAGTGGCGTCCCGATGGTGATGTGTCGTATTGTGGCCTACGTGCGTCGAGGGCCTATAGAGACCAGCGCAAGCTCTCTATTTGGAGCGAGATGGCCAAGGATATGGACTACTACTTTATTGCAGGACAGAACGCTGATGAGGTTATCAGCGGCTATCGGACGCTGACAGGCAAGGCACCCGTTTATCCTAAGTGGGCGCTTGGCTTCTGGCAGAGTCGTGAGCGTTACAAGACCAGTGCTGAGATAGAACAGACCCTTGGCGAGTTCCGTAAGCGTCAGATTCCTTGCGATAACATCGTGCAGGACTGGAACTACTGGGTGGAGGACCAATGGGGCTCGCATCAGTTCGAGGCCTCGCGCTTCCCCAATCCTCAGGCTATGCTTGACAGTGTTCATCAGATGGGTGGCCGCTTCATGATTTCCGTTTGGCCTAAGTTCTATTGCAACACCGACAATTACAAGGAACTTGATAAGAACGGCTGGATGTATCATCAAGCTGTCAAGGACGACATCCACGACTGGGTAGGTCCTGGCTATGTGGGCTCGTTCTACGATGCCTATGATGCCGGAGCTCGCAAAATGTTCTGGCGGCAGATGGACGAGAACCTGTTTACTAAATATAAATATGGTATTGATGCCTGGTGGATGGATGCCTCAGAGCCTAACGTCCGCGACTGCACGCCGATGTGGTATCGCAAGGCGCTCAGCGGTCCTACGGCTTTAGGTACGACTACGGAATACTTCAATGCCTATTCAATCGTCAATGCCGACGCCATCTACAATGGTCAGCGTTCAGTTCGTCCCAACCAGCGTGTGTTCCTGTTGACCCGTAGCGGCTTTGCCGGCGAACAGCGTTTCTCTACGGCAACGTGGAGTGGCGACATCGGCACCCGTTGGGAGGATATGCGTGCCCAGATGACGGCAGGACTCAACTATTCGATGTCTGGTCTGCCTTTCTGGGGCATGGACCAGGGCGGATTCTGCGTCGAGAACCGTTATGTGCAGGCGCAGCAGCTCTATGACCGTACGAAGGTGGAAAACGAAGACTTGAAGGAGTGGCGCGAACTGCAGGCTCGTTGGAGCCAGTTCGGCACCTTTATTCCTTTGTTCCGCGTTCATGGGCAGTGGCCTCTGCGTGAGATTTGGAACATCGCCCCCGAAAATCATCCCGCCTACCAGTCGTTTGTCTATTACGATAAGTTGCGCTATCGCCTGATGCCCTATCTCTATTCAATGGCAGGCTGGGTACATCTGAAGGACTACACCATGATGCGCGGCCTTGTGATGGACTTCAATGGCGATCGCGAGATATATAATATCAAGGATCAGTGGATGTTCGGTCCTGCCTTGATGGCATGTCCTGTAGGCTATTATAAGGCACGTAGTCGCAGCGTCTATTTCCCTAAACAGTGTGGTTGGTACGACCTGTATACGGGTGAATTCATTGAGGGCGGTCACCGTCTGGTTGTCGATGCACCATACGAACGTATTCCCGTCTATGTCCGTGAAGGCTCGATAATTCCTTTCGGTCCTGAGATTCAGTATTGTGACGAGAAACCTGCCGACTTCATCAACCTTTATGTCTATGCAGGCAAGGACGCCACGTTCCAACTCTACGAGGACGAAGGCACCAACTACAACTACGAGAAGGGCAAGTATGCTACCATCGACATCACCTACGACGATGCTTCCCGTACCGTTACCTTTGGCAAGCGTAATGGTCAGTTCAATGGCATGCTGAAGAATCGCCAGTTCAATGTGGTCCTCATCACCAAGAACAGTGCCAAGCCCCTCAACCTCGAGAATCCCGACGGCAAGCTTGTCACCTACAACGGCAAAGCCCTCACCGTCCAGCTTTAAGCAGGTAACCTTTTCTTCCAACATAAAGAGGATGTGCCATCACACTCATTGGCGCATCCTCTTTATTTACTCTTACATCTAACTTTTTCCATCGTCCTTCTTCTCTCTTCCACCATCCTTCTTCCATCAGACATCAGACATCGGACATCCATGTATGCTACAATTTCAAAATTTTTTTTCTTCATTTCTCAATTTTTAGTGACATTGTGACATAATATCTTTGTTGCTATTTGAAAATCAGATGATTATGCGGTTGTTTGCAAGGTGTATAGTGACATAAAAGTGACATAGAAACGACATAGAAGTGACATAAATATGGCATTTTCTTGTATTTATTGCCACTTTAACCATTCTTATAGCTGCTAACTGTCGACTAGTATACTCGCTCATCGCGTCATTAGTGCTTCCACTGCCTGAGATTATGCCTTATTGTTGAATTCTCTAGAGAATTCAACCGCATGCACTAATCTTCTCAATCGTTAGAGGCCTACTAACGCTTAAATTCTCTAGAGAATTGAACAGCTACTCATAGTCTTTCTAGTAGTAACCCAGTATCTTCACATCTGCTAGCTTACTATGCATCCATTACATGCTTATTATACGCAATGATGTCACTATTATGTCGATTTTATGTCACTTATATGTCGTTTCTATGTCACTTTTATGTCACTAAGTAATTTTATAATCTTTTGAAATATAATAAAATACCTTCAATTTATGTCATATGTCACTGGATTTTGTAATTTTTCGCATACATTATACTGATTTTCTATGGTTTTCAAATGAAAATTGAATAATTTTCTCACCGTTTTCTGCCAATATTTTATGATTCTTTAGAAAATCTGCATTTTCGAAGCTAAAATGATACTTGTTGCAACAGTCACAGCTATGTCACATATGTCAGGGCGTATGAAGTCCCCTGACACAAGCGATAAATAAAAAGCTAAAACTTACAGAATTATTGCAAAAATATTTGGAAATTTCAAGAATAATTCCTATCTTTGCAACGTTGATTCCCGGCAGCCTCTGATTTTCAAGCTGTCGGGTCTGTTTTTAAGGGTATAGAAATTCGGAATCGTCCCGCCAATTTTTCTTTTTGCGTTACAAAGTGATTAGAGGACTGTGGCTACTGAGTGTTAATCGAGCATTATATAACCAAAATACGAAATACGTTCCCGCTGACGGGAGCGCAAACTAATGGATGAATTACCATTGGCGGACACCTCAATAACAAATATATGGGTGTCATTATCTTTTTTCACACTTATTTCTATATGCCGTTTGCCTTTCTTCGTCAGTTCCTCTTGGTAACTACTAATCGGCTCATAGAACACCGGAAAACCCCAACCTCTACCTGATTCACTCAGGATCTGACTATATCCGTACTGTGGCAGAAATGAAATTAGCGAGTCATTTCTCACCTCTAGCGAATAGTTAGACTTTAATTGCGGACTTCTTTGTTCGTCGGTCCAGCTCAGGTCTGCCATGGAACTCACTACTATCTTGTAATGCCTTTCAGCCAGTGCGGCCTTCACTCTTTCTGCCTGTTCAGCCTCCCTCGCAGCCTTCTCCTTTGATGTAGCACACCCATTTAGTACTATCGCTGCTAAGAGTGTACACGCCATTGAAACCAGATACTTTTTCATAACATAACGTTTTTAGTGATTCATGCCGCGAATATAGTCATTTTATCTCGGAAATCATAGGGGAAACCCCTAAACAGCAATAGGGCTTTCCCTATTATTACCTTTAAATCTGTATCTCATTTCTTCACCTAACAAAAAAAGTTTTTATGGGATAGCTTTTTTCTGCTTTATTGCTTGCTTTTTAGAACGAAAATGATTATCTTTGCAGTCTAAAACTTTTAAAATAGTATGAATATGAAACTGACAAAACAACGCAAATGCCGTACTGATAATTCTAGACCTTTGGAACTGAAAGACTTGGCACGCACCACCGTTCTCTGCGAGTATGATTCGATAGCCATTGTCGTCGACGACGTGAGAACGACGGCCACTGAGCGTGGTATCTTCGGGCGTTACAAGCACCAGCCACTTCGATCCTGACTGGGTAAAATAGGAAAAGAACGTTAGGGATGGCTGATGGAAGATGTAAGATGCATGATGAAACCTAGAAGATTGGCATTTTTGGTGTGTCTGTTGTCAACGCTGATGGGGCTGCAGGCAGAGGCGCGCGAGAGACTGAACTTTGACAAAGACTGGCGTTTCCTGCTGGGCGACTCTGCCCAGATGGCAAAGGCCGAGTATAACGATTCTTGGTGGCGAAGACTCGACGTGCCTCACGACTGGGCCATTGAGGGCGACTTCTATGTGGGTAATCCCAGTGGTGCCTCTGGAGGTGCATTGCCTGGTGGGATAGGCTGGTATCGTAAGCATTTTACCATTAACCGTGAATCAACAGCCAATAACCGCTATTTTATTGAGTTCGATGGGGTATATATGAATTCGACAGTCTATGTCAACGGCCAGAAAGTCGGGAATCGGCCATACGGCTACAGTTCGTTCGAATATGATATTACGCCATACGTGAAAGAAGGCGAGAATGTGGTGGCGGTACGGGTAGACAATAGCGACCAACCAAACTCCCGTTGGTATAGTGGCTGCGGCATCTATCGTCATGTGTGGCTCACGAAGACGCATCCTGTACACGTAAAGCATTGGGGCGTGTATGTACACGATGGTAAGGTGGAAGTGGACTACGAGAATCCTACCAAGCAAAAGGTTACGGTAAAGAATACGTGGCTTGATGCTGCTGGTAAGCCTGCCAGCATCAAGAAGCCAAGGAAGTGGTCTTGTGAGGACCCTTATATCTATAAGGTACGCACGCAATTGATAGTCGGTGGTAAGGTGGTGGACGAAGTGGAGACCACTACTGGTTTCCGTGACTTTAAGTTCGATGCCAAGACGGGTTTCTGGCTGAATGGCAAGAACTTCAAACTTAACGGCGTCTGCGAACATCATGACTTAGGTTGTCTGGGTGCAGCACTGAACGAGGATGCGTTGCATCGGAAGTTGACTAAGCTAAAGGCCATGGGTGTAAACAGTATTCGCACGTCGCATAATCCACCAGCCCCCGAACTGCTGAATATGTGTGACACGATGGGACTCATCGTGATGGACGAGAGTTTCGACATGTGGCGGCGCAGAAAGACGCAGAACGACTATGCCCGATTCTTCGACGAGTGGCATGAACGCGACTTAAGCGACCTCGTTCTGCGAGACCGTAACCATCCGTCTGTCCTTATGTGGTCAATAGGCAATGAGGTGTTGGAACAGTGGTCGTCTGCCGAGGCTGACACGCTGACGCTCGAACAAGCCAACCTGATTCTGAATGCAGGGCATGACGCCTCGACATTGGCTAAGGATGGCGAACGCTCCGTACAAAGCTTGATGACCCAACACTTGGCAGAGATAGTGAAGCGCTACGATACCACGCGTCCCATCACGGCAGGTTGTCAAGAGCCTTCGCCCAATAATCATCTCTTTAAGAGCGGTGCGAT
>JAEEGK010010695.1_pt1 | contig 21124 bp, 17 predicted proteins | sample 8958771 | NCBI WGS metagenome assembly JAEEGK01 (sample SAMN16246547, study PRJNA631951) | gut metagenome | biome: gut microbiome; feature: rumen; material: SC-attached | host: Bos | place: Iran: Karaj | collected 2018-10 | reverse complement strand
TTAAAGAGATTTTGCGTCCCGGGGATGAATTGCTATTCATGTCCTGGGGCTTTGGGGGCATGCCCTATAGGTGCCATGCAGTCTGTCTTCGATGGGCGACGAAGGAGATTTGCCTTTTATGTTGTAGGATATTTGGCTGCAATCGGGCTATTCGTAGGAAGGTTTATCTGCGGGTGGCTCTGTCTTTTTGGATTGATTCAGGAGCTGCTTTATAAGATTCCAACACCAAAGCTTAAAGTCCCGGAACGGCTGGATAAGATTCTTAGATATTTCAAGTATGTATTGCTTATACTGTTTGTATTTGCACTGCCATTTTTTTACAGATCTTCCTTTGGGGCCGGAGACCCATTTTTCTGTAAATATATTTGTCCGGTAGGAACCCTTGAGGGCGGTATTCCTTTAGTTTTATTAAATTCAGGAATGCGAGCTGCAGCAGGAGCGTTGTTCAGATGGAAATTTGCCATTTTGATAATCTGCATTTTGGCATCGATTTTTATTTACAGACCTTTCTGTAAATACATGTGTCCACTTGGAGCGTTCTACGGTCTGTTTCAAAAGATAAGCCTGCTAAGGCTTTCCATAAATGAAGACGCCTGCATTAATTGCGGCGCCTGTCAAAATATCTGCAAGATGAACGTGGACCCTGTAAAGAATCCAAACAGTGCAGAGTGTATTCGCTGTGGTGAATGTGTCAAAGCCTGTCCAAAGGCTGCGTTGACCTTTTCAAAAAATAAATAGCTACTGGTAGAGTCTGGCCACTTCCGGCCAGACTTTTATATTTCTATTATAAATACCATCAAATTGAGAAATCGGTGTAGGGGTATCTGTTCCTATTTCGATAGTTACGCTAGGAGCGGCTTCCACTGAGCCAAAATAATCTGCAAAACTTCCAATAGCATTTCCGCAGTAAATCTTTTTATATCCCGTAATTGAACCAACTAAATTGGCCATATTCTTGCAACCTATAGCGACCTCAGCAGAATTGGTGCTGGCGCCGTAGTAGATTAGCTCGCCCATGGAATGGTAATTTATGCAGGTGGCGAAATCATTTTCATTTAAAAGAGTTGCCATGGCCAAAGTTTCAACCTCTGATAAAGGAGTCGGGCCAGGGTAATTGCTTAAGCCAGGCTTTTTGGCGGCATTTGGCGCCTGCCCAAATCCCAATGGAAAATTGCGATTTAAATCCACACCATTTCCGTTGGACTTAATCCTTGGTGTGCCGCCAAACTGACTGATGGTGACTCCGTCAGGATTAATCATAGGCAACACATAAAAACATACAGAGTCAAACATCTGTCTGTAGGTAAGGCCGTTGGCCTGAGGTACATCATAATTTAGTATATATTCTTCAAGCATTCTCATTACAAGTTGCGATGTCATGTATTCTCTAGCATGAATCGAGGCTGTAATCAAAATCTTGTTGTCTGAGGCAAGATTACCAAACTTGAGTAAGCACACACTTCTACCCTGAGACGTTGTAGTTAAAGTAGAGTAACTGACAAAATCCTCGTGACCGGCAGCAAGATTGATAATATCTTCCACCATCTCGTCATAGGAGTAAATTTGCTTAGATACATCTACATAAACAAACCCCATAGCCTTTGCCTGCAATGGATTACCTATTAGAGCAACCATTAATATTAAAATACTTATTAATTTACCCCTACACATGTAAATAATTATATACTGAGAGTGTGTCCATTAGATGGTAGAACACAAGAAATGAGTATAATTTTGTTTAATTTTAAAGCGTAAAATGTTAAGATTGATATGTGAGATTTCAGGCTTTTAACTGTTGAATTTTAAACAAGAGATATGGATGTTGGGAGGAGTTTATGCAGGAGAAGCTTAAGAAGATTAGAGTGTTGTTTGGGGATGTGGATAACACCTTGCTATGCCTTAAGATGTACAACGATGAGGGGAAGCGAATTGTTGGTTTTGAGGATGCAGATGATTGGCTCAAGTACAACATCAACAACAACGCCTATATCAAGTGTCAGGCTCCGCGAGGAGTCAAGAATCTTATCGACGATTTGCATTTTAAGCAGGGAGTCAAGATTTACGGGCTGACTGAGTGTAGCAATTCATTTGAATACAACTCGAAGTTTAATCGCCTAAAGGAATGTTATCCGGGCATGTTTGAGCATCACGGTGATTTGATTTCTACAGAGTCAAGGCACAAGAAGGTGCTTATCATGAAGATGATAGCCGAGCGTGATGGCTACAGCATGGACGAGATAATGTTTATTGACGACAGCTACACGGAGATAATGGAGGCCTTTGGTGCAGGCATTTTATCTATGCATACAACAGAGGTAATGGAACGTTTTATGTAAATGGAATTGAACGATTTTAAATCGTTTAAATAAAGGAGGTAGAAAATGGTTTTAGTAATTATTTTGGCGGTCATAGCTTTAATTGTGGTTTGGGCAATTGGCACATACAACTCACTTGTAAGACTGCGCACACAGGTAGAGGAAGGTTTCTCTACAATGGATGTTTATTTGAAAAAGAGATTTGATCTTATTCCAAATCTTGTTTCAACTGTAAAGGGCTACGCAAAGCATGAGGCTGAGACACTTGAAAAGGTTATCGCAGCTAGAAACAGTGCTTATGCAAGCGGCAACAAGGAAGATATTGCTCAGGCTGAAGGTCAGTTGACAACTACATTGAAGAGCCTTTTTGCACTTGCTGAGAGTTATCCAGATTTAAAGGCAAACACTAACTTCATCGATTTACAGAATTCTTTAAAGGCAATCGAGGAAGATATTGCAAATGCTAGAAAGTACTACAATGGTACAGTCAAGACTTACAATACAAAGATTCAGCTATTCCCTACATCAATTATTGCAGGTATTTGCCACTTTGAGAAATTCCCATTCTTCGAGGTTTCAGATTCTGCTGAGCGTGAAAATGTTAAGGTGGAGTTTTAATTGAATATGAAAAAGAAATTGAACAGATTTCTTTCATTAGTTGCAGCAGTTGTGGTATGTGCTTTTTTCACCTCCGCAACTGCCTTTGCATATGATGATAGAGAAGATTATTATATCAAAGACTATGATGTAAACATTACCGTAAATACGGATAACACTTACGACATAGTAGAGACATTGGTTTACGAATTTAATAGACCTCATCACGGACCAACTCGTACGTTTGTTGAGAATCATACTCGTCAGCGTGAGGATGGTAGCAGTGATAAAATTAAGGCCTACGTTTCAAAACTAAATGTTTACTCTACTGATGCGGTTGATGATATAGCAGAGACCTCAACTACTACTAGAGGAGACACCAAGTATAAAACCATAAAGATTGGTTCCTCTAGCCAGGAGTACACAGGTGAGCATACTTATCAGATTAAGTATAAATACAACATAGTTACTCCGGACCCTTTGGAGGACAAGGACGAGTTGTATTTCAACATCATCGGTACACAGTGGGATTGCTATATTGACCATGTAACATGGACAATTAACCTGGCAGAGGATTTTGATGCATCTACAGTTGGATATTCTGTTGGTGCCGCTGGAGATGCAGGATTTAGAGAGGAATTCCTTACATCCAACGTTGAAAATCACGTGATTAACGGAGAGTACAACAATCCGCTAAATCCTTACGAGGGCATTACAATCAGAGCTGAGCTTCCAGAAGGATACTTTGTTTACAAGGATTATTCGGGTATAGCATATGTCTTGTTTGCAGTTATGGCTGCCATAAGTGCATTTGTAATGATGTACAAGCCAGGCAAGCGACCTGTAGAAGTGGTGGAGTTTTATCCACCAGACAACATGTCTCCACTTGAATGCGAGATGATTTATACAGGAATAGCACCATCCAAGCCAATGGCGTTGCTACCACACCTTGCCAACAAGGGATATATTAAAATCCTTGAAAAGGAAAAGGGAAAGTTTGAATTCCAGCTTACAAACAGTGATTTTTCGGGACTGAGCAGAGAGGAATACACCTTCCTTGATGGAATGTTTCCGGATAGAACTGAGGGCGTTATAGTCACAGAAAAAGAACTTACTAAAAACAAGTTCTACGAGGTGGCAGAGGCGGTCACATCCTATGTGGGATTAAAGGCGTCAAAGCTCTATGATAAGAAGTCTCAGGTCAGAATGCTTTTGGCACTGTTCTGGTCTCTGGCGGTATTCATACTTGTTATTTTACTTGACGTCAAGCTTATCAGTCATGGAACAACAGATGATATGATAATGTTTGTTGCCATTGCTATGGTTATACCAATTACTGCAGTTCTTGCAAGCAAATGGAGCAATGTGGGCACCTGGATATTAGCGGCGGCAGCATTTGCACTGATATTGGGAATCACCAAATTTGCTTCGGATGTAAGTATTCCAAGTGCGATAATAGCTTGTCTGTTGTCGTTCTTAGTTGGATTTTTCGGAGCCAGAAAGCTTCAACGTTCAGAGGAGAATCTGCCAATTTACGGTAGAGTCCTGGGCTTTAGAAACTTTATCAAATCAGCAGAGCTTGATAGACTGACAATGCTTTGCAACGAAAATCCAAACTACTACTTTGACATTTTAGGTTATGCTTATGCCTTTGGACTTTCAGGAGTATGGATAAAGAGATTTGAGCAGTTACAGATTCCAGTGCCTGAACCAATGTGGTATGTAGGCGCATACCCATACAACATGCACACCTTTAATAGAAGCTTCAACAAGATGATGAACCACGAAACCATGGCATTAGCCACACCTCCAGCCTCAGCTAATTCTGGCGGCGGTGGATTCTCCGGAGGAGGATTTTCAGGCGGTGGTTCCGGCGGCGGTGGCGGCGGAGCCTGGTAATATGGGCTTGCTATTACCTATAAGAATACTATATAATAAGTAACCAGAGATTAAGTATTAATAAGAAGGGTTTTATTGTATAAAATCACCTATTTGATGCTAAAAAAGAGGAGGAAATTATTATGGCATGTTTTTTAGTACCTGCTGGTGAAGGTATCGTTACAGAGATTGTAAAAAAAGCAGAAGCTAAAAAGGAGCAAAATGGCAAGAGCACTCACAGCGATGAGACAAAGATTCCATTTAGCAGAAAGTTAAACTGGCTTTCAAAGCTTTTATGGGGTGGCTCAATTCTTTTGGCTTTTGAGCACGTATGGCATGGAGAGGTAGTACCATTCTTCCCATTCCTTACAGCTATGTCAGATCCGGCTGACAAGGCAGAGATGCTTCATGAGATGAGCACAGTTGGCGTTTCAATGGCTATTTTAATCACAGTTGTATGGATTGGAATGTGCGTTGCAGCTGACGTTATTGTAAAGAGATCATTATCAACTAAGACAACAGCATAAAGGAGAGCGAAGTTATGACATTGTTATTAACAGTATTTGCCGCAGTTATTACTACAATTGTTTGGTACAATCGTAAAAATGATGATATGAAGCTTGGCGTTCTTATGTTTATGTTCTGGGGCGCTTCACTTATGTGGCTTGTAGATGCTATTTTTGAATATGCAGAGCTCGGCGCAGATTATTTTGCACCAGCAGTTGAGGACATGATAAATGATACATTCTTAGGATTGTCAGTTATCGCCTTAGCATTTGTAATTTGGGTTGTATACTTGCTTATCAAAGACCCAAAGGGCGTAGTTAGAAAAGCAATTACAGCTGAAAAATAATTTTAAAACTCAGGAGATGGGACATGTGCCCATCTCTTTTTTGTTTACTGTAATGTATTCCTCAGACGAATAGAGATTACAAAAATTCCCTTATAATTTATCTGCACATTAGTTTCCTTCATGTTCCATTCATCAAGTGAAATTAAGAAAATAAGTTTTTTAGATATGGACACCAGTCAAGATTCACATCCGTGTTCAACTTTCCTTGACCTCGCCGTCCATGGCTCGGTCTGTCCATATCTATGAAAACTTATTTTCTATTTCACTAGATTCATTCCAAAATCAGGAAACTAGGGTGCATATAACTTATAGGGAATTACTTTAAATTGTGATTGTCTGAGGAATACATCGGGAAAATCTATAAATTAAAACGATTGAATAAATAGGATGTTCTAGATACTGTCTCATACATAAAGGCATATGTTATAATATGCTTAATTAAAAATAAAGTTTTATATATAAGAATATAGAGAGGAAGAATATAAATTTAGGAGAGGCTAAAATGGGTGAAGTAAAGGTTATAGAGATTGGCGAGAGCATATTTGCTGAGAATGATGCAGCAGCAGAAAAGATTCGCCAGCAGATGAAAAGTCAGGGCACATTCTTTTTGAATGTCATGTCTGGGCCGGGGTCAGGAAAGACCACTACACTTTCTGCGATTATTAATCGTATGAAGGATAAATATAAAATAGGCGAAATGGATGTGGATATAGAGACTAGCATCGACGCCCAGAGAGTGGCAGACGCCACAGGCGTTGAGTCTATACAGATTCACAACATGGGCCTGTGCCACATTGATGCGGATATGACATCTCGTGCGCTACAAGAATATGACACTACCAACTTGGATTTGTTAATCCTTGAAAACATAGGCAATTTGGTTTGTCCTGCAGAGTTTGATGTGGGAGCGAATAAGAATCTTATGTTGCTTTCAGTTCCAGAGGGGGATGACAAGCCACTCAAGTACCCTCTTATGTTTGAGATAAGCGATGTGGTTTTGATTAACAAGATTGATACCCTAGAGTATTTTGACTTTAGCAAAGAGAAGGTTACAGAGCGAATCCTTAAGCTCAATCCAAATGCCAAGATTTTCTTTGTCAGCGGCAAGACTGGCGAGGGACTAGATCAAGTGGTGGATTGGTTAGAGGAAGAAATTGCTGCAGTAAAGTAGTTTTGATAGAGGGGAGCACCTATGAGCGAGAATTTTGATGCTAAGGATGATATTAGGCAGGCCTTAGAAATCATTAAAAATAGCAATAATACGGGGGAACTTAGCATGTCTGTTTCGGCTATCTGCCAAAATGAGCAGGGTGGCAAGTATGCCTATGTGACTTTTACTGATGGAGTTAGAGATGCCGAGGGCCGGATTCCAGAATGCAATATCACTAAAAACAATGGCTTCGCAGAAATAGAAGTCGAACAGTTGGAAAAGTACATGCAAGACAATCTAGATGAGTTAAAAAAGATGGCGGCTGGGATAGATATATTCTCTGCTTTTACCAAGTGATAAGCGTATTTTAGGCAGAAGAAGTTTTCCAAAATATAAAACAAGACCTTGTAATTTAAATGTAAATTACAAGGTCTTTATTATTTCTGCATGGCTAATGGAAAATCATTTCGGCTTTCCCTAAATTTATCTTAAGAATTTATTATCTAGGCACGATTCGTGTATTAAGGTCTACTCCTGCAATACCGCTGGCCTGAGCCTGAATGTTAGGGTCCTCAGCTCGCTGATAGAATGAGTAAGACATCTTCTTCATGCCGTTTGTCTGGCAAAGTCCGTTTGCAAGACCCTGACCGATTTCGCCTGGATCATCCATTTCACGGGAAAGAATCATACCATCAATGTGACTGTTGTTTTGAGCAACCATAAATGCATATACAACAGCTGCTGCCTGTAACTCCTCACCAGTAAGTGAAGTGAAGCCCTGCTCAGATAACTTAACTGATCTAACTGCTCCTGTTGGAGAAAGGAAATCCTTTTGGCAAAGGAAATCAGTTACAACCTCAATATTCTGAAGAGAAATATAAGGTGAGTTCTGACTGTGAGCCAAGCTTCCTGATGGAGCCCATGGAGTAGCACTTGTAAGTGGAGTCATATATGCATGAGTTGCAAGTCTCCAATCGATGTTACCCTGTGAGCGAATTACACTATTAAACTGTGTAAGGAAAGATTTGCCTGCGTAGTAGTTTGCAGCGCCAGCCTTTGCCCACTGCTGGTCTGTACATACATAAACATTAGCTGATGCATTCTCAGACTTGATTCCGTTATACATTACACGGAAAGCATTGGCATACTGCTGTGTGAAATTCTCAAGGGAACCGCAATTCATGTAGTTCCAATCGCCCCAAGCATTAACCTCGTTACCAATAATAAAGTTATCTACCTGACCGAAACCACGGCCTGAGTATCTATTGGCCAAGAATGAAGCAGCTGCACCAAGAAGGTCAACACCCTCTGCAGTAGCACCATTTAAACCATAATAGTTGTGTGCGCCAAGTCCTGCATAAGCATATGGACTGATGAACTCTGTCTGGGCATTTTGATCAGCTACAACGATGAGGGAAACCTGACATCCCATGTTGTTGTATTTACGAATCGAATAATCAAAGCCGGATAATTTGGCTGTCTCAAAGTGGTAAACCTTACCATTATAATTGTAAGAACCACCACCATTTGAAATCCAAGACAATGGAACTGTCAACTGAACCTGCTGGCAACCAAGGTCTCTTGGCTGATTCTTGTTGGCTGTTGCAACATCAAGTGCAGGTAAAATACCCTTCTTACCTCTATCCATACGAGCGCATGCAACTGTAGCACAGGCCTCTGGATTGGTGATAAACATACTGTTTGAAACAGGGGTGAGAGCACCGCCAGACATTACACAAACAGTAAATTTCTTAAACAACATAGTATCAGCATTACCCTTATTAAGAGGAACTGAAAAATTAGCTGCCGCTGATACTGGAACCTGGCATACATCTATACCAACAGGTGCAACCTCATTTGCATTGGAAGCAACAAGATGATATGCGCCATCATCAGATGAAACTGTACCCGCAGAAGCAACTACAACATCACTTCCTTGAATTACAACTCCTCCAATAGTTACGTTGCCCTTTGCCTCTGCGCCTATAGGCATTGCAAAGAATGAGCAACAAATCATTGTTAGTGCAAGAACAATACTAAAAACGATTTTTCTAGTCTTCATAATATGTACTCCTTTCGCTCGACTGACTTCCACTATAGCATTAAAATTTTAACATTTTATGACTTTTTTAAGAACATTTTTTTGAGCAGATAAAGGGAAATTGTTCTAAATAGTTGATAAAAGTAAAAGCCGGGTTGGATTAGAGTTCCATAAAAATTGGATTGCTATGGAAAAAAAGGAAAAAAATTTTTGAATATATAAATGACGGGGAGCTAATAGATTATATAGGAGGATAAAAATTATGTTAGGAAATGAACAGAACAATAATCAGACAGACGAGCAATTACAGAGCAGTAGAGCAAAAATCGATATAACAGATTATTTTGCTAAGTACAAAAAAAGTACCCAAAGAGCAGCAATAAGCTTAATTAACGGATATTACAGAGCAATATCTCTAGAAGGAATAAGCAAAACACAAGGAAGAATAACAGTGGATAGTTTGGAAGGAAAAGATAATATTGAAACTCTATGCGAGTATATATTTGAAAGGGCAAATAATAACATTAAGTATGACCAGCGGAATGGCGAATCTTACTTTAGAGGATTATACAAATATCAACAAGCTATAAATGAAAACATACGAAATCCGTTTGATACTATATTTTATAAAAAACTATACAAAGTAATAGATGAAAGAGTTCAAGCTAAAAGAGACCAGGGGGAAACTCCTGACAAAAATGAAATAATAACGGAAGTATTAACTGCTATAAATAACGGAGAAATAGATGTAAGAAAACCTGTAGAATTCGATATAACAAATGATTTTGTATCTCGGTACCAAAATGAAAAAACCGTAATAACGAATAAAACCTATAGTAACCAATATTTAAGAGTAATATTTCCAGAAGTAACAAACGACACGCAGGGAGCAATAACAGCAGATAGTTTGGAAGGAAAAGATAATATTGAAACTTTGTGTGAGTATGTATATGAGCAGATAAACCTGGGAAAAAATTATCATCGACCTACTGAATCAGTTATTTTTAATTTTTACGCCTTTCTAAATGGTATAAACGAAAACATACGAAATCCGATGGAGTATATTAGTCTTGAAAAACTATACACAGAAGTAAGGAAAATAGATCAAAATAATAATTTAGATAAAGATGAAGTTATAAAGCAGATAATGGAACGTGTATATGGGGGAACAATTGATTTATGTAGAAATGATAAATATATATATCGATATTTATATAAAAAATTCGTAATAACAGATAAATTTGTGAGTAGTAGAAATGGTGAAGTGTCTAAAGAAGAAAGGAAAAAATTTGAAGAGTGGATTAAACCGAAGGAATTAGATTTGAGAAAAACAGATTCGTATATCGCTGAATATGAAAAGGGAAAGAAACAGAATTTCAGTGAAAGACAAGCTTTAATGTCACAGGAACAACTGCCCTTCAATCAATTGCAAAACGCATATGAAACTGGCTCAACTTCGCAACAGTTTAACAATAATGTAATGCGGACAAATGATTTAGGCCAATCTAGTACATCTTCACGGAAAAGACAATATTCTCCAAGACATGAAGATGATCGGAGAAAGAAACAACGTAAGGTAACAACAAAAGTATCAAATGTACAGAAAAACGACCAAACTCCACAAAACTCGCAGGAAAACAACCTAGCTTTGCAGGAGATTACACTCGAAGTTCCATTTATAGCAAACAATAATTTGATACAAATAACAGCATATAAAATTCCTAACACAGATGTAATAGTTGATTGCCACAATGTGCAATTAATACGTGATGAGAATAGAAATATATGCGATAGAAAGGGGGTTGAACTATTTCTAAACAATGATGGCCACTTGGTAACAAGAGAGGGTTATTATCCAATTCCAATAACTCATCCATTTGCAGCAATAGTCGGCAAACACGTATATACTAAGGGCTTATTAGAATATGGTGAGAAGATGCCTTTATTTGAAAAACCTGAGTGTAACAACTATTTCTATCTGAAAGGTAAATATAACCCAATAATTTTATTATGTGTTAATGAAAATGGGTTTTTTGATACATATGGTAATGAAATAATTATAGAAAAAAATGAATCCGGCGGATGGAATTATACTTATGAAAAAGAGCAAGAGGCGCTCAAAAGGATGCTCGATGATTATCAACCATCCCCACAGGAAAACAATCAAGGTATAGATCCACACCAAAATCCTATACCGTATACAACTAATCAATTGGTTGCAGCTGCTAATACAAATAACGGATTAACACCAATGTCAACCAATAATGACTTCGTTTTCGCAAATGGCGCAGGAGTACCATACCTACCGGCAAACAACCATGGTTTAAATACATATGCACCAATTCAAACGCATCAAAATAATACTAATCAAAGCACGCAATATTATAATCCATATCAACCAGGCACTTCTAATGGTTTTGCTCAACACAATAATGGACGCAAAAACTAAAAGATTCTAGAAACAAAACAAACACCAAACTCCGCATCTCAACATGAGAGGCGGAGTTTTTATATATGGCAGGAAATCATCAATTATAGGAAATGTACAATTTTGTTGCTGCAGATTCTTGCAAGATAAGTTTTTTCAAAGAAAAAAGGGAAGTATTGTAAGTGAATTTTGGGTTAAAAACTGTTGTTTTGGAAAAAAATAATAAAAATTTTTTGAATTATAAATGATGGTGAGGAAATGGATTAGATAGGAGGATAAAAATTATGTTAGGAAATGAACAGAACAATAATCAGACAGAGGAGCGATTACAGAGCAGTAGAGCAAAAATCGATATAACAGATTATTTTGCTAAGTACAATGAATCATGCCAAAAAATAGCAAAACGCATTATTAACGGATATTACAGAGCAATATCTCTAGAAGGAATAAGAAAAACACAAGGAACAATAACAGTGGATAGTTTGGAAGGAAAAGATAATATTGAAACTCTATGCGAGTATATATTTGAAAGGGCAAATAATAAATATATGTATTACAGCACATACGAATCTCACATTAGAGGATTATACGACTATCAACAAGCTATAAATGAAAACATACGAAATCCGTTTAAGTCTATACATTATAAAAAACTATACGAAGTAATAGATGAAAGAGTTCAAGCTATAAGAGACCAGGGGGGAACTCCTGACAAAAATGAAATAATAACGGAAGTATTAACTGCTATAGATAACGGAGAAATAGATGTAAGAAGACCTGTAGAATTCGATATAACAAATGATTTTGTATCTCGGTACCAAAGTGAAAAATACGCAAACACGAATAAAACCTATATTAACCAATATTTAAGAACAATATTTCCAGAAGTAACAAACGACACGCAGAGAGCAATAACAGCAGATAGTTTGGAAGGAAAAGATAATATTGAAACTATATGTGAGTATGTATATGGGCAGATAAATCTGAAAAAAAATTATGATCAAAATACTAAATCAGTTATTTTAAGATTTTACGCCTTTCTAAATGGTATAAACGAAAATATACGAAATCCGATTGAGTATATTAGTCTTCAAAAACTATACAATGGAATAAATGAAATAGTTCAAAATAATAATAATTTAGATAAAGATGAAGTTATAAAACAGGTAATGAAAGGTATATACGGGGGAACACTTGATGTATGTATAAATGGCGAGAAAGCTACAATATATGAAAGACTTTTATATAAAAGATCCGTAATAACAGATAAATTTGTGAGTAGTAGAAATGGTGATGTGTCTAAAGAAGAAAGGAAAAAATTTGAAGAGTGGCTTATCAAATCGTATCCTCAATTAGATTTGAGATATACAAATTTGTATATAGATAAATATGAAGAGGGAAAGAAACAGAATTTCAACAAAAGGAAAAGACCATATTCTCCAAGACATGAAGATAATCAGAGACAGAAACAACGTAATGTAACAACAAAAGTATCAAATGTACAGAAAAACAACCTAGCTTTGCAGGAGATTACACTCGAAGTCCCATCTTTAGCCAACAATAATTTGATACAAATAACAGCATATAAAATTCCTAACACAGATGTAATAGTTGATTGCAACAATGTGCAATTAATGCGGAAAGAGGGAAAGGTATTTGATAAAAATGAATACCAACTATTTCTAAATAATGATGGCCACTTGGTAACAAGAGAGGGTTATTATCCAATTCCAATAACTCATCCATTTGCAGCAATAATCGGCAAACACGGATATACAATGGGGCCATTAGGGGATGAAAAGCTTTCTTTACACTTTGCACCTAATGAAAATGCAGTTCAATTTTGGGAGGGGACATATAAACAACCAATTCTTGTATGTGTTGATAGAAATGGGATTTATGATTCGTTGGATAACAAAATAATTGTAGAAAAAGGCCAAGATGGCAAAATTAGAATAACGTACCCCAATGAGGCGGCGGCGTATGAAAAAACACAAAGTATGATAGCCAATCAAGGCAATGATGGTGTATTTATTAATGGCCCCGTTCCCACATATGGCATGTATCCATATTACCAATCGCTAAACGGTCAAGACATAAATCCATCTGCACCAATTCAAACGCAAAATCATCTAGATCGACCAAGCACTTCTACTCGTTTTGTTCAACACAATAATGGATAATAAATAAAACAAACACCAAACTCCGCATCTCAACATGAGAGGCGGAGTTTTTTCTATAGGGGCGGAAATCTTTTGATTATAGGAAATGTACAATTTTGTAGTTGTAGATTTTGCTACATTTCACGAAAAGCGCCTGTAACCGTTGACGGATTAGGCTAGTGCGGTTATCATTTACTTGTACTGGAAACGTTACCAGTAACGGTTCCAGAATATCTTACACCAGAGCTCAGACAATAAGGATTAGGCCCCTTTTGAGTTATAAGGCAGGATATTTTTAGACATAAGGAAGGAAAATGACATGACAATTAAAGACATCGCACGCCTTGCAGGGGTTAGTGTTAGCACGGTTTCCAGGGTTTTGAACAATCACCCTGATGTTAGTGAAGCTGCCAAAGAAAAGGTTATGGCAGTAGTAGCAGAGCACAATTATATTCCAAATACCAGTGCACGAGAGCTTGGCAAATCAACTTCAGACAATATAGGTGTTGTGGTGCGAGGAATGTCCAATCCCTTCTATACCAATATCATTACTGCCATTGGCGACAGGATAGAAAAGGCTGGATACACAATGGTGATGCAGCAGATTGGCTCATCGGATGACGAGATAATGACAGCTGCTTTGATGGAAAGAGAAAAGCGACTACAGGGATTGATTTTTCTTGGAGGAAAGCTTGATTACACCAAGGAGCAGGTTTCAAGCATTAATGTTCCATTTGTTTGCTGCACATTTTCCAATCAATATGGCACCTTGGACAAGAAGTCATACTCTAGCGTTTGTATAGATGACAACCAGACAGCCTACGAGGCGGTGGAGCATTTATATAATCAGGGCCACAAGAAGATTGCAGTTCTTATGTCAGGGCCAGATGATGGCTCAGTCAGCCAGGTGAGATATGAGGGCTATGAAAGAGCAATTAATGACTACGGTCTTGAGTTTGATAAAGATTTAATCATTCCCATAAACAGTTTCGGAATTGCAGATGCCTACAAGGGAGTAAAGCAGTGGCTTAAAAAAGGCAAGGAATTTACAGCGTTGTTTGCAATCTCCGACAACATGGCAATGGGAGCAATGAAGGCACTTAGAGAGGCAGGCAAATCCATTCCAAAGGATGTGGCGGTTATAGCCATCGATGGAATTGAAGCATCGGAGTACATGAATCCTGTGCTATCCACACTTTGCCAGCCAATGGACAAGCTTGGAACAGAGGCCGTAAGGCTTTTGGTTGACATAATAGAAAATAAAAACACGCATAAGCATCTTATGCTTAACACAGTTTTACGTCAGGGGGAGACCCTGAAGTAGATAATACTGAAGGGGTTTTTACATAGGCAAGCCCTATGTTTAAATAATAATTTTCACATTTATAAAAGGAGAGTGTAAAGATGAAGATTAAGAAAGTATTAGCACTTGGGTTAGTCGCATTAATGTCAGTAGCTACATTCGCAGGATGTGGCGATGGCGGCAAGGATTCTGCTGGTGCAGATGGCAAGGGTAAGGTTTATTACCTCAATTTCAAGCCAGAGGCTGATGAGGCTTGGCAGGAAATTGCAAAGCAGTACACAGATGAGACAGGGGTAGAGGTTACTGTTATCACAGCAGCATCTGGTACATATGAGGAGACTCTTCAGTCAGAAATCGCAAAGGACGAGGCTCCAACATTGTTCCAGGTAAATGGTCCTGTTGGTCTTGCAAACTGGAAGGATTATTGCTACGACCTTAAGGATTCATCACTTTACAACGAGTTAACAAGCGATTCATTTGCTCTTTATGATGGGGATGCAGTTGCAGGTATCGCTTATGTAATCGAGTCTTATGGAATTATCGTAAATACGGAATTACTTGATAAGGCTGGATATTCACTTGACGACATCAAGGGATTTGACGATTTAAAGAAGGTTGCTGAGGATATTACTGCTAGAAAGGATGAGCTTGGATTTGCTGCATTTACATCAGCTGGTATGGACGGCTCTTCTGACTGGAGATTCAAGACACATCTTGCAAACCTTCCTATCTATTTCGAATATCAGGATAAGGGAATCGATGCCACAGATGCAATCGAAGGCAAGTACCTTGATAACTACAAGAACATTTGGGATTTATACATTAACAATGCTACATGTGCACCTGGCGATTTAGCTGGTAAGACTGGCGATGACGCTGAAAACGAGTTCGCAAGTGGCGAGGCTGTATTCTATCAGAATGGTTCATGGGAATACAAGAACCTTACAGACAAGGGTATGACAGATGAGCAGCTTGCTATGATGCCAATTTACATTGGCGCTGGCGACGAGGCTAATCAGGGACTTTGCACAGGTACAGAGAACTACTGGTGTGTAAATGCTGAGGCTTCTGAGGAGGACATCCAGGCTACAATTGATTTCCTTACATGGATGGTTACATCTGATGCAGGTACAAAGATGCTTGCAGACAACATCGGTGTAATTCCTTTCAAGAAGGCAGCAGACACAACAAATCTCTTTGTTCTTAACGACAGAAAGTACACAGAAGATGGCAAGACTCCAGTATCTTGGAACTTTACAACAATGCCATCAGAAGAGTGGAAGAACGGCGTAGGTTCTGCACTTACAGCATATGCAGCTGGCACAGGCGAATGGGATGATGTAGTTAAGGCATTCGTAGATGGCTGGGCTTCAGAGTACGCAGCTGCAAATAACTAGTTTTATATAATTAATTTATATAAATTTTCTTTCCTGGAGGGCGAGGCCTAACGCCCTCCATTTTTAAAAAATCATTTAAACAAAAGGGATCAATTATGGAGAAAGCAATTAGAAAATATTGGCCTATATTTGTATTGCCGACACTGGCCGCATTTAGCGTTGGATTTATTTATCCATTTGTTCAGGGCTTATATTTATCCTTCTGCAAATTTACTACAATCAAAAAAGTGACGTTTAATGGAATCGACAATTATGCGTATGCAATTCAGGATTCGGGCTTTTGGCATTCATTCTGGTTCACTGCGCTTTTCACTGTAGTTTCTACGGTGCTAATAAATGTAATAGCATTTGCCATTGCCCTTGCGCTTACCAACAAGATTAAGGGTTCAAACGTATATAGAACGGTATTTTTCATGCCAAATCTTATTGGTGGTATCGTCCTTGGATACATCTGGCAGATACTTTTAAACTGTGTTTTATCACTTATGGAAAAGCCTCTGCTGGCGCTGAACGCAACATATGGATTTATAGGTCTGATTATACTTATGTGCTGGCAGCAGATAGGTTATATGATGATTATTTACATCGCTGGATTACAGTCTATTCCAGACGATTATATTGAGGCGGCAAAGATTGATGGAGCCACAACAGGACAGATTTTATTTAGAATCAAAATTCCAAACGTTATGCCATCAATTACAATATGTACTTTCCTTACAATCACAAATGGATTTAAGCTGTTTGATCAAAACCTTGCACTTACCGGAGGTGAGCCAGCCCACGCGTCAGAAATGCTGGCACTTAATATTTACAACACCTTCTACAGCCGTACAGGCCCACAGTGGAAGGGCTATGGACAGGCCAAGGCAGTTATATTCTGTATTATGGTAATCATTATCTCCATGATTCAGCTGAGATTCACTAAATCAAGGGAGGTGCAGCAGTAATGAAAACAAGAGAAAATTTAGCAAGAAAAATTGTTTTTGTAGTGCTTTTTATTTTGGCACTTGCCTGGGTTTATCCGGTGTTCATGATTTTAATTAACTCTTTAAAGGGTGATACTTTCATAAGCACCAACTCAGTATTTGAGCTTCCAAATGCAGGAAGCTTTGTGGGGCTAAAAAATTATTCCAACGCTCTTGGGTCAAAAGGCTTTGCAGCAGCATTTGGCTACAGCCTTATAATAACAGTCACATCTGATGTGTTGATTCTGATTTGTACATCCATGTGTGCCTGGTATATTACAAGAGTGAAGGGTGTTTTATCTAAGCTGTGTTATGCCCTGTTTGTATTTTCAATGGTAGTTCCTTTCCAGATGCTGATGTTTACATTGTCATCTACAGCAGACAGGTTGGATTTGGACACACCATTTAATATTTGCATAATCTATCTCGGATTTGGTGCAGGCCTGGCGGTATTTATGTTTACAGGATTTATGAAATCCATTCCGCTGGAAATAGAGGAGGCTGCCATGATTGATGGCTGCAATCCTATACAGACATTTTTCCAGATCGTTCTTCCTATTTTAAAGCCAACGCTTATTTCGGTTGCAATCCTTGAAACAATGTGGCTTTGGAACGATTATCTGTTGCCATATCTGGTACTTGATAGAAAGAAATACATGACAATTCCTATCCTGATTCAGTACTTCCGCGGAAGCTACGGGCACGTTGAGATGGGACCTATGATGGCTTGTATTATGATGACAGTTCTTCCAATTATAATCATGTATATTTGCTTGCAGAAATACATTATAAAGGGCGTAATCGCGGGAGCTGTGAAAGGCTAGATGGCTGTGTCTTCCCGTCAGGTAATAGATAAGAGAAAGTTTTTTAGGAGAAAAATATGAAACGAAGCAGTGGAATTTTACTCCCTATATTTTCATTACCATCACCTTATGGAATTGGAACCTTTGGAAAGGCTGCCTATGAGTTTGCTGATTTTTTGAAGGCATCAGGACAAAAATACTGGCAGATGCTTCCTCTGGGACAGACCAGCTATGGTGATAGTCCTTATCAGTGTTTTTCCACCTTTGCCGGCAATCCATATTTTATTGACTTGGATATGCTAATCAAGGAAGGGCTGCTTACAAAAAAAGAGGTGGAGGCTGAAAACTGGGGGACTAATCCAAGATACGTGGATTACGGACAGATTTATAGCAGCCGTTTCAAGATTTTGGAAAAGGCAAAAGCCAGAGGATATAGCAAGGCTTTAGGGGAGTTATCGCATTTTAAAAAGAATAATCCATGGGTGGAAAACTACGGATTGTTCATGGCAATTAAAAAGCATTTTGGTCAGCTGAGTTGGCAGGAATGGCCAGAGGAGGATATTCGCCTCCATGAAAAGAAGGCTGTTGAAAGATATAAAAAGGAGCTTGCGGAGGATATTGAGTTTTACATATATGTACAGTATCTTTTCTTCAAGCAGTGGAACAGTCTAAAGAGATATATTAATGATTTGGGAATAGAGATAATTGGTGATTTGCCAATTTATGTTGCACTGGATTCCTGCGATGTGTGGGCGGAGCCAGAGTTTTTCACCCTAGATGAGGAGAATTATCCGGTTGTGGTATCGGGAGTTCCTCCAGATTATTTCAGCGAAACAGGACAGCTTTGGGGCAACCCATGCTACAACTGGAAGGCTCTTAAGGCAGATGGATATCGCTGGTGGATTCGCAGAATAGAAGGCGCCACAAAGCTTTATGATGTAATCAGAATCGACCACTTCAGGGGTTTTGATACATACTGGGCGGTGCCTGCAAAGGACAAGACTGCCAAGAATGGAAAGTGGAAGAAGGGGCCAGGAATGGATTTGGTAGGGCTTTTATCAAAGACCTTCCCTAAGACTCAGTTTATTGCGGAGGATTTGGGGGAGCCTTCACCTACGGTTGTAAAGCTTTTAAATAAGAGTGGCTGGCCGGGCATGAAGGTGCTTGAGTTTGCTTTTGATTCAGGTGAACCAAACAATTACCAGCCTCACACCTACGACAAAAACTGCGTTTGCTACACCGGCACCCACGACAATGCTTCTATTATGGAGTGGTATCAGGAAGCAGACAAGAAGGATAAGGATTACGCCACAAAATATCTTGGTATTTCCAAGGCCGAAGGCTTTAACTGGGGAATGCTTAGAGGCGGAATGGGTTCGGTTGCAGATCTGTTTGTAGCCCAGATGCAGGATTTCCTTGGACTTGGCAAATACAACAGAATCAATGTGCCAGGAACGGACCACGGAAACTGGCAATGGAGACTTCTTGCAAAGGAATTAACACCTGAGCTTGCGGAGAAAATCTTTGATATGGAAGTTCTCTATGGAAGGGCAGAAAAGCCTAAGACTAAAAAGAAGAATTCCGATGAAAGGAAGCCAAAAGCGGTGAAGGCGCCAGTAAAGAAGGCTGCAGTCAAAAAGGCTTCACCTAAGAAAAAAGTTAAGAAATAAAGAAAATATGTAAGCTCCCTCAGTCATAGAGGGGGCTTATTCTTTTTGGTGAAGCGTTGCATGGCCACTTTTGCTTTACCTTCATTTATATGTTAGAATACAAGGGCTTTTTCAAAGTAGAAATATGCTAATAAATTTTTTGAAATAAAGGCGAGGATGATAACATGAAGAAAAGAGTAATTGCGGGGATTCTTATAGGAGTTATGGCTATCTCGATGATTGCATGTGGCAAGTCAGAGGAGAAGGATAGCAAAAAGGAAAAGGGTGCCCCTTCAATTGAATATAACGTTAATGACTTGGTAACTCTTGGCGAGTACAAGGGTGTTGAGGTTACAATAGAGGGCCACTACAACTATGATGATGTTGACTTTGAGGAGGACCTGGAGTCAAAGATTAAAAGCGCTGGAGTATTTGTTGAGGACGAAGGCAAGACAGAGATTAAAGAGGATTCTATTGTAAATGTAGATTACGTAGGTTCTCAGGATGGAGTGGCCTTTGATGGCGGCTCTGCAGAGGATCAGAATATAGATATTGCCAACAACAGTGCAGCTGGGGCTCAGTCTGGATATATCCCAGGATTTAGTGAGGGCCTTGTTGGCCACAAGGTAGGCGAAGAGGTAGCCTATGATGTTAAGTTCCCGGATGAGTATGGCAATGAGGATTTGGCTGGTCAGACAGTAGTGTTTACTTTCAAGGTTAATTACATTGCAAAGCCAATTACTTCAAAGAAGGAGCTCACAGACGACATCGTTTCAAAGAACTTTGGTGCAAAATCATTAGAGCAGTTTGTTGAGCAGCAAAAGGACAGCTACAAGCGTCAGCTGGAGCAGAATCGTGAAAGCGATACAAAGACTGCGGTTTTAAACACTTTAATTAACAGCTCCAAGGTGAAGGATATTCCAAAGGCGTTGATTCAGGCTAGAGTTGATATGGTTACAGGCATGCAGGAAAAGCAAATCAAGCAGATGTCCAAAGACCCTTCAATGACTTTAAAGGATTACTACGAGGCAATGGGCACTGATTACCAGGCGGCTATGGAATCTTTAAAGAAGGAGATGGAGGAAGCTACCAAGACTGAGCTTATTCTTCAGGCTATTGCAGAAAAAGAGGGAATCAAGGCTGAGGGTAAGGAATATGATAAATTCATTAACGGTCTTTACGAGTCATTTGGCTATGAAAATGCTGATGCAATGTACAAGGATTACACAGTAAAAGGCTTTGACGGCGAAAGATACTTTAAGATTGCCTACGTTACTGAAAAGGCAACAGAGTTCTGCGTTGATAATGCAGTTGTAAATGCCAAGGAAGTCAATCCTGAGGAAGCAAGCGAAGATGCTGAAAAAGCAACCGAAGAATAAGATAGTACCTATTAAAATACTTCCTATTTTAGGTTAGCTGTAGTATAATTTATTTTATCTATCTAGGCTCCGGTCTAGAGAATACGAAAAGGAGATTATTATGGAACACATCAAGACATTAAATACTAAGAGATTACAGAACACTGTTAAGGAAGGCGGCTGTGGCGAGTGCCAGACTTCATGTCAGTCAGCTTGCAAGACTTC
>JAEEGK010010694.1_pt1 | contig 21125 bp, 22 predicted proteins | sample 8958771 | NCBI WGS metagenome assembly JAEEGK01 (sample SAMN16246547, study PRJNA631951) | gut metagenome | biome: gut microbiome; feature: rumen; material: SC-attached | host: Bos | place: Iran: Karaj | collected 2018-10 | reverse complement strand
TGTCCTCGACAACGCCGCCCCAGTTCGTGTTGACCATGCGCTTTCTCTTGTCCTTCGGGCCGATGCCGTCCTTCCAGTGGTACTCGTCGGCAAAACAGCCTCCGGGCCAGCGAAGCACGGGGATGGCCATATCCTTCAGGGCATCGACAACATCCTTTCTTATCCCTTTAACGTTCGGAACGGGCGAATCCTCGCCCACATATATTCCTTCGTAGATGCATCTTCCGAGATGCTCTGAAAAATGGCCGTAGATCTCGGGGCTGATGGTCCCCTTTGTTTCATTTTCATGTACTGTAAGGTTAATCATTTTTGGCTCCTTTCGCGCTTCTGTGCTTTTCTCTTTCTTGCTCGTTCGATCAAGGCCACCGACTCGTCAAACGCGTCGTCTATGTAGGGATCGTCATCGATCTTACCCTTCTTTTCGAGTTTCTTGATCTCTTCCCAGTTTTTTAAGACCTCTCCCGAATCCGAAACCGTCACTTCTCCGAACACGTGAGGGTGGCGGCGGATCATCTTTTCCGTTATGGCTTTTGTCACGTCTTCGATGGTGAAAAGCCCCTCTTCCTGCGCTATCTGCGCCTGCATAACGACCTGCAGCAAAAGGTCACCGAGTTCCTCGCAGAGATTGGAAGCATTGCCCGTTTTTTCAAGAATGTTTATGCCGCAAACAACCTCCGCGGCTTCCTCAATACAGGTAGCCTTAAGCGTGGCGTGCGTCTGTTCCCTGTCCCAGGGACAGCCGCCCTCGCCCCTCAGGCGTGCCACTACTTCTACGAGTTTTTCAAAGCTTTCCATCGTACTTCCTTTCAAACATCTCAGTTCACATTACCGGATTTTTATATGCCAATTCGGTTTTCTTATATACTTCGCCGAGAGATATTCCCTTCTCTCTTGCGACGGCTGCAGCGCTTTCATATTCGGGGTAGATCTTTTCTTCGCCCCCGTAGGTGCAGATCTTGACTTCCACGTCACCGTATTCGGTGGAGACAACCTCTTTTCGGCGCGGGAGGCAAGTTCTCTCCATGACCTGTCTGCGGATGCCTATGGTCGTCGTGTTCTTAAAGATCACATCCTCCATCACGGGGATCCGATCATGGTCGCAGATCACTGTCAAAAGCCAAGCCGGACGGTTTTTCTTCATGTACACCGGCGTATAGAACGCATCTCTCGCTCCCGCGTTCATGAGAAGCTCCATAACAAATCCGAGTTGCTCTCCGGTGCTGTCGTCTATGTTCGTTTCAAGTTTCCAGATTATGTTCGCAGCTCCATGTGTATCAGACTCATCTGACTGAGCGCTTCCCTGAAAAACGTTTCCGATCCGGGATGCTTCGCTCGAAGCGTTGTGATCGTGCTGACAGTTTTTTTCGTCGCTACCGCTCTCAAATACGACCGCACGCAAAATGCTCGGTATCTCGTAAGCTCGCTTTCCCGCACCGAGGCCGACCTTTTTGGGTACGAAGGTTTCGGGAAGCTTTGTGTCCGTCATCACGGCTGCCGCAAATGCGGCACCTGTGGGAGTGATGAGTTCTCCTTTTCTGTCCGTCACAGCTATCGGGAGTCCGTACACGGACGCCACGTTCATGACTGCCGGAACAGGTATCGGAAGGATCCCGTGCGCGCACCTGATCGTGCCTGATCCCTCGCAAAGCTTCGGGATCACAACTCTTTCAATGCCGAGGTTATCGAAGCAGACTGCAGCGGCAACTATATCGGCTATCGAATCAAGCGCACCCACCTCATGGAAATGAACCTCGTGCATGTCCTTGCCGTGCGCCTTTCCTTCGGCCTCAGCAAGTATCTCAAACACTCTGCCGGCGAGCTTTCTCGCAGAAGGAGTCATCTCAAGGCTGTCAATGATCCTGAGGACATCGGCGAGGTTACGGTGGGTGTGGTGTTGATCACCGTGGGCATGGTGGTCGTGGTGGTCCCTTGGGGACGGGGGTTGTGGACCATCATGGTGATCATGATGATGTTCTTCGTTGTGGTGGTCACCGTGGGCATGGTCCCCTGGGGACGGGGGTTGTGGGTCATTGAACTGCGCATGACCCACAACCCCCGTCCCCAAGGGACCATGCCCAAACAGATACTCCATATCATGGTCATGATTGTCATGCTCTTCGTCGAGCACGACATCAAAATTACAGCAATCAAGCGCGTTCTTCATCACCCTTTCGGTAACGATCTTCACGCCCTCGCCGGCAAGCCCCGCGAGTGCTTTTCTCATCACCTGTTCGTCCGCTCCGAGGTCAAGAAGTGCCCCGACGATCATATCGCCGCTGATCCCGCTCGTGCAATCAAAGTATAATGTTTTCATCTATGACCTCGCTTCCCGTTCTGTCCTTTTATTCCAAGACCAGCCATAATAATTTCTTATCAATACCTTAGTACTTCGTTTTTATTTCATTGCCAACCTGTTTATCTGTGCCGCAAGGAATCCGGCACCGTAGCCGTTGTTGATATTTACGACAGCCACCCCGTTCGCACATGAATTGATCATGGAAAGGAGTGCCGAGAGTCCTTCGAAGTTTGCACCGTACCCGACAGAGGTCGGTACCGCGATCACGGGGACCGCCACGAGCCCTCCGACCACGCTTGCAAGCGCTCCCTCCATACCTGCTATGGCGATCACGCAATTGGCGCCTTCAAACATATCACGCATCGAAAGAAGCCTGTGGAGCCCGCTGACTCCCACGTCATACATCTTTTCAACCCTGCATCCGAAGAAACGTGCTGTCTGCGCCGCTTCCTCAGCGACAGGAACGTCGGCCGTTCCGCCGCAGCACACAACTACTTTCCCCTTTTCTTCGCTTTTCGGATCTCCTGCGATCAAGATCCTGCTGACAGGGTCGTACGTCACCCGGTCTCCAAGGGCGCCCTGAACAAGCCTGTACTGATCCTCGCTCGCACGAGTTCCGAGTACACGTCCTTCTTCCTCGTAAAGACGACTAAATATCGCCACAAGGTGCTCGTCAGCCTTTCCTTCGCAGAAAACGACCTCACCGAACCCGCTTCTCGTGCTTCTCCCGATATCGAGTTTGGCAAACCCGAGATCAGCATACGATCCGCTCTTTAACGCCTTCTGAGCGTCCTCAACGCTCATCTGTCCGCTTGCAACTTTTTCAAGGATTTCCTGTGTTCCCGTCATATAAAAGTCCTTTTTCACACTCTCTCATAAGCATTTGCGAATGCTTATGTTTCAAAACCCCGCATTTCCCGAAAGAATGGGGTCTTTATATAAAACACCCGGTCATGTAACCGGCTCCGCGCCGGTACACCGTGCTTTAACTTCAATACAAGAATTCTACCACAAACGTCCCCGGCACGCATCAGGTAAAAACAATGCCTCGTACGAAACGAGGCATTAATAGTACGCTATTAACTGTATAATACGCGAATATCCGAACATCGGGATCAACGCCTGTTTTGGTGATATCCGCTCATTCACTCTGAGTGTCCGCACACCTTGTATCAGACTTACGTAAAAAGGCCTTCTTAACAACGCCCTTGGGGTCAGCGATAAGGAGTCTCACAACCCAGATCACAAGTCCGAGCGCAACAACCGAAAGACCGAGGAACGAATCGTTGAGCATGTCGGCCGCTTCGGGGTTGAAAAACTCGGCTCCAAGCTCGATATACTCGGCAACAGCATCAACAAGCCACATGATCGCAGCGCCCCAGTACATGAGTGCGAGGCTTCCGAGTCTCATATCATCATTCTTGCGGTTATACCACTTCACGGTGACAGCCACGGCAGCAAATACAGTAATAAGTAATGTCATTATGTCTACCTCATGATCATTCGGGAGCGGACAAGGCCTCTCCTCATTTATGTTCGCTCATATCACATTCTTAAGCCCTTAACCTCGGGACGACCGACGATATGCAGAGCGGTCTTGCTGATCACGAACCAGATGCCCGTAACGAGAGCCGCCATACCGACACCGACCGTTCCTATCTCTTTGAGCATCTCCATGGCATCCGCCGAATCGTTCATCGCCGTCAGGAACGGGAACCACGGAACAACCTCTCCGTGCCATACATGCTCAAACGCGAGCAGAGCGCTTCCTCCGAAAAGAAGCTTCGTGAGCCATCCGAGTCTTGTCGACATGGGGATAAGGGGCTTCTGAGCAGTAATATCATTCTTTTCAGCCGCAAGTTTTTCTTTCTTTGCGATCTTCTTCTGTACCACCTTAACTACTATTGCTTCAGCCAGTGAAACTGTAAAACAAGCCATTTCAGTACCTCCTCGTTTCGTTCGTCACGTTAGAGAATAACGGACCGACCATATCACTGTTGCCTCTCATGATTCAACAACAGTTTGCTCAACTATTACTATACTTAAAAGACTAACGCATGTCCACAACTAATTCTTTTCAAAAACCGTAGTGACAGTTTTCAAATCTTGTCCGCCTCAAAGCCTTAACGCTTATATGGCCGCCTTTGCTCTTCCTCATCGGCGTGCACAGTCCCCCGGTCATCCGCTGCCATAACGCTTATGTAGCCGCCTCGATTATCCCGCCTCCCGCGACACATCCTTCTGCGTCATAGAACACAGCTGATTGCCCCGGTGCCGGTGCACGGACCGCTTCCTCGAAGGTCACGCTGACTCTGTCACCCTCGAGTGCCTCCACGACCGCACGCTTTGCCTCGTGATGGTAACGTATCTTAACGAACAGGTCGGTCTTTTCCCCCGGACTCATCTCAGGGAGTCCCACGTAATTAACATCTCTGCAGACAATGCTCTTATGCATTATCGCATCCTCTTTCCCAACAACGACTTCGTTTGTGTCGGGCCTGATCTCACTCACATATGCGTAATAACCGAGAGGCAGTCCGAGTCCTCTTCGCTGTCCGACTGTGTAGTGGATGATACCTTTATGCCGACCAAGAATGTTTCCTTCCGTATCCACGAAATTACCCGGAGAAAAAGCCCTGCATTCTACTGCCGAAACCTCTTTTTCTCCTGACACACCGCTGTCTTCATGAGTGGTTTTTTCATCAGAAAAACCTCTTGCGTTCCCATGTTCAGACAGACATTTTGAACTGTTTACTTCCAGCCCTGCAGGCACGTTTTTTTTGATAAAACCGGCATAATCGTCATCGGGTACAAAGCAGATTTCCTGTGAATCGGGTTTCTCTGCGACATCGAGTCCTATCTTTCGGGCGATCTCGCGTACCTCATCCTTTGAGTAATCTCCGAGAGGCATCAGAGTTTTGGAGAGCTGCTCCTGCGTAAGCTTATAAAGCATGTATGTCTGATCCTTCTGCGCATACTTTGCGCGCTTTACGGAGAATCGTCCGTTCGGGAGCTTGACCACATAGGCGTAGTGGCCGGTCGCGACATAGTCCGCTCCGAGTACCTCGGCAGCATGAAGAAGCTTCTCCCACTTGATGTAGCGGTTGCACTCGATGCAGGGGTTCGGGGTCAGGCCACGGATGTAATCGCAGATAAAGGGCTCCGTCACCTTTTCCCTGAACTCACGAAGGCAGTTAAAAGAGTGGAAGTCTATCCCGATCTTCCACGCCGATGCCTGTGCGTCGTTGATCTCGCAGCAACGACTCAGGGATCCGTCATCCGCTTCCCATGTACGAAGCGTGACTCCGATCACTTCGTGACCTGCTTCCTTTAAAAGGTATGCGGCTACGGCGCTGTCTACTCCGCCGGACATGCCGACTACTACTTTTGACATAATGGAACTCCTATTTTTTCTAAATACGCTTCTCCTGCACGAAGTATTCTCCGAGAAACGCTTTCGCCAAGCTACCAGAAAACTTGTTTACAAGTTTTCGTGCTCGAAGCAAAACATTTCAAAGATTCAATGAAATGTATTTGCGTTAGAGTCGCGAAGTGAAACGGAGCGAGTAGCGTCTGTCTGATGTTCAAGCACATAGTGCGTAGAACGAAGACTAGTGGCCTCACGTATAGTTCGTTATCGTTCTCGGAGAATCCTTCGGCGCGGAGAAGCTATCCACTTTACAACACTTTATTATCGGTTTTATCCGGTATTTTAGCAAAGAAATTAAAGGGCTGTCATAATACAAAAGAAATAATATCCTGCGCAGTTACTGCAGTGTAGGTAACGCCCGCCTTGCGGAGCTCTTCTTCAGAGCCGTATCCGTAGAGGACTCCTATCGAGTCGACCCCGACTTCTACTGCGGCTTCGATATCGTAGAAGCGGTCTCCTACCATAACGATCTCGGCGCGGTCACCGTCCGTGAGGTTGAGGATGTCCATCGCTTCACGGATAAGCCTTGTTTTGCTCGGATTCTTATCCTCCTTTGAGGGGCCGACGATTGATTCAAAACAGTCTTTGATCCCGTTGTTTTCGGCTACGACCTCGGCGAGGACTTTGGGCTTCGAGGTTACCATCATAAGCGTACAGCCGCCGGCTTTGAGGCTCTCGAGCATCTCCTTTACTCCGTCGTAAAGCGGTGCCTTGAAGATCCCCTCTTTTTCGTAGTGCGCTCTGTAGTACTTGATCGCTTCCATGCACTGTTCTTCGTTCATCCCATAACGGTCGTGAAACGAGACATAAAGAGGGGGGCCGATGAACTTCTTGAGGTTCTCATAGTCATCTTCTATCCCGAACTTTTCGAGTGCTTTACGGGCCGATTCGATGATCCCGAACTCGGACTGCGTGAGCGTCCCGTCAAGATCGAAGAATACGTATTTATACTTACTCATCTGTTAATCTTTCCTTCCAAAAAGTCCGCGCCGTGCAGAGATAGCATGCTTCGGACACATTTCCTGACAACAGTAGCATCTGATGCACTTTTTATAATCATAAACGGGCGATTTGTCCTTACCGTTCTTAAAGTCTACCGCTTTCCCGGGTACCGGGCAGTGATTTACGCAGATCCCGCACTTAACACACTTGTTCTTATCGATCATCGGTCTGCGCGCAAGCTTCGTCATAAATCCGGAGTAACGCATCAGGAACGTTCCTCTCGGCTTTCCTCTGGGAACGTCAAAGCTCGGATTACCAAACTTTTCGAACAATTCATTTTTAGAGACAGTTCGGGATCTGCTCGTACCGACATTTATATCATCGCGTGTGTCATCAAGCGTTTTCTCATTTGTGGGATCACCTTCGTTATTGCCGGGAACCTCACCGCAGACCACGATCTCAATCTCTTCTTCCCTGTCAGTGCCGATACCCATGCGCATGCCCTGCGAATTGGTCGGGATGATCTCCGGATCAAGGTTTACCAGGTAACAAAATACGGTATCGACCGCCACGGGGTCATCCGAAACTATGAGGACGTTCATGGGTGTCGGTGTTCCCGACCCGGGGCCGTTGCCTTCCATCGCCATGATTCCGTCCATGATATGAAGCCGAGGGCTTGTACACCTGTGAATGTCCGCAAGCATCCTCGCAAACACAGTGTCATTAGGGAACTTCACATGCCCCGCTGCCTTCCTGTAACCACAGATAAAACCATAAACATTCTTGACCGCGCCCGTGATCCTCTCAAGCGCGTGGGTCTTCATCTTACAAACGTTTATGATGGCATCGCTCTCAACTATTTCCTTGCAGAAGTCAAATTCCTTGCAGGTCATACCTTCGGGAAAATCAACATGCTCAGCTTCCGACATGGGCGTCATGCGAGCTCCGAAACACTCTTCATCAATCCCAAGCATCCTGAGCGCACTCTCACACGTTCCGTATCCCGGAGAATCGCCGTACTTGACATCCGCGCATCCTGCCTCGTTCAGCAGCCTAAGTACTGCTTTAGCCACCGAAGGATGTGTTGTAACAGCGCGTTCCGGCTGTGCCGCCGACAAGAGATTGAGTTTAACCAGAACCTTTTCTTCGGGCTTTATAAACCGCCCTATCCCGCCAAGCTCGTCGAGCCCGCATTTCAGGCGCTCATAAACCTTTTCCTCGTCGTAAGTATTACAAGGTATCACGACAACACGCGACTTTTTGTTATCACTCATACGGTATTTCCTTTCTACAAAAAGCGGGCATTGTGCCCGCTAATAAGCTGTAGCCCGGTCTATCGACCGGTATATAATTAAAGATCAATGAGCTACTGCCTTTCCAAGTTCATAAACAACATATTGATTCAGGCTCACACCTTCCTCTGATGCTCTGCGTGAAAGCTGTCGATGCAAGCTTTTCGGCATACGAAGTCGTAACTGACCCGAATACTCTTCCTGAGGTTCCTTGATATCCACCCCATCCTCAATAGCTGCCTTCAGCCATTCTCTCTTCGCATCTTCTGAGATTGTTTTTGCATCATCTAAAGACTCCACACAGGTAACACACCCCGGCAGATCAGGGAAATACAGAGTGTATCCTCCTTCCTCGTCGTCAGGAACGATTACCATTCTGTAAGGAAGCTTCATATAGTCTTCAAGTGTTTTCTTCTCAGACGCTTTCATGTTTTTCCTCCTGATTATCATTCTTATCAAGTGTCTCATTTATAACAACATTTTTCACAAGTTCGATATACACCTTCTTGATCGGACTATGTCGAGGTATCGTAACCGGATTGCATCCTTTTTTTCGAAACGTAACATGACTGGATCCCCCACCGGTCTCATTTGGAAGGTATCCAAAGGTTTTCAGTATCTTAGTAAGCTCTTCAAATCGAATAGACATATCAAGTCTATATAATCGCTCCAGTAACTTTTCCCATTTTGCCATCTGGTTTTCCCACCTTTATTGCCTCTTCTATATCCATTATAATATGACACCATATATGGTGTCAATTATTTCATGTTTGTTTTTTCTTCTTGAATGGTCCCTTGGGGACGGGGGTTGTGGACCACGCATGGTCCACAACCCCCGTCCCCAAGGGACCATCATATCAGCGGGTATTCAACCATGATGACCAGCTTATCGCCATCCTTATGCGCACTGCAACTTCCGTGCATTCTTTCAGTGAGATTTTTCGCGATCGCAAGCCCGAGTCCCGTGTTACTGCTGCTTCTGACATGATCCTTTGTAAAATATCTGTCAAACAGTCTTTCAGCATCCTTTTCCGTAACATTCGAAGCCAGATTTGAAAACACGAGCCGACATACCCCCGCCGTCGGAACTGTTTTCAAAGACAGCCCAAAGTCTCCCTCCCCATGTGAGAGTCCATTTGAAACAATATTGGAAAAAACGCGGGTAAATGCATCTCTGTCACCCATAACAAGCATAGCGCATTCTTCAATCTCAACGTTCATATCGAAATGCTTCTTTTCAAAATCTCCGTAATACATCGCAAGAACATCCGTCAGGACACGTCTCACATCCACTTCTTCCTCTGCGAGCGTAAGAGCTCCGGACTCCATGCGGGCGTAATAAAACAACTGATCCACAAGATTTTTTGTGGTCTCAAATCTTTCTTCGATAACGTTTATGTACCTGATCTTCTCTTCATCCGTTAATTCTGCTTTTCTCAGCAGACTCGTATAACCACCGGCAGCTGTCAGCGGTGTCCTCAGATCATGAGAGATTTCGGTGAGGCTTTCGCGTATCTCACGGTTCATCTGTTCGGCTTTCAACGTGTTTTCACGCAATTCTTTGAGCTCTTCGTTGATCGAGTTCACGAGAGGAACCAGCATCTTCTGTCCTCCGGAGTTGCGGAGGAGCTGATTCGTTTTTTCCCCGGACAGATCCATGAGCTGCTTTGCAAGGTTTTGCACGGCAAAGCGCATCCTTATGAGATATATGATCATAAGAACGACCAGCGCAGAAAGAACAAAAACAGCTATTATCATTACGACTCCTCAATCATTTTAAAACCGATCCCCCAGACCGTTTTAATGTAATCGTCTGCACCACCTGACGCTGCGAGCTTCTTTCTCAGGTTTCCGACGTGTACATTGACCGAATTATCCTCGGGAAAGGCTTCTGCACCCCAGACTGTTTCAAATATCTTATCACGTGTATAAACCTGTCCCGGATGACTTACCATAAGTTCGAGAATTTCAAATTCCTTTCGCGTGAGTTCGACTGTTTTTCCTCCGACTCTGACTTCACGGTTTCCCGGCAGTATCTCAATGTCACGGAAAACTAAAGGTTTTCCCGACTCCCGGCTTTTTCCCACCGATGTGCGTCGTAAAAGAGCCTCGATCCTCACAAGGAATTCTTCGGGATCAAACGGCTTCACAATATAATCATCCGCTCCGAGTTTCATGAGCCGTACTTTTGACTCAACGCCGTCAATGGCCGTAACACATAAAACGGCTATGTTCGAGCAACTTCTTATCCTTTCAAGGACTTCATCCCCCGCGAGCCCGGGAAGCATTAGATCAAGCACAACCAGGTCAACACTTTCTTTTTCAAGCACCAGCAGAGCCTCTGTACCCGAAAAAGCGGATACAACACTGTATCCGCTCTTTGAAAGGAGCTCCTTTTCCATTTCATGGATCTCTGTATTATCTTCAACGACCAATATTTTAGACATTATATGCATCCACGCTTTCAACCATGATCATGACTCATCCTTGAAATCCGATCAAAGATCCTTCTTCTTGCCTACTATTATACTCATATAAGTAAGTAAAATACCAGCACAAAAATAGATGATGACCGCGATCAGATAATCCTGTGTCGATGTTTTGACCGATGTCGCCACATCCATCATCGTAATAGGATCATATAGTACGTCTATTTTCGCCAATCTTGTGATACTGATCGCGACAAGCTGCAGTATCGGTGGTGTAAATATGGATATGAGCATGGTCAGGCTTGTCTTCCTTGTGATATTTGCGATGAGGGCCGTAAATGCCACATACATAAAGCCAAAGACAATGATCACAACCAAGAATCTTATCATCATCAGGCCGTCAAAGGTTCCGGTCCCGCTTCCGATAAATGTTCCTCTGAGGAAAGCGGCCACATAGGCAGCCGAAGAAATAATCAGAGAAACAACTGTAACAGTCAGAAGCGATCCGAGTATATACGCGGTACGTTTTGTTCCTTTCCCGATTATCTGGCGAATACTAAGAGAAGTATAATCCGATGAGAAAACAAGAGCAGCATATATACCGACAAACAACAGGAACAGGCCACCGCTAAGCGCATCGTACGTAGAGGTGAAACCCTCAATCTTTAATTCCGGGTTTGATTGTAAAGTGGTTGTCACTTTGATCAGATCGAATACGGTACTCAGAAGAGCTATCATTAACAAAATGTAGAAGCCCTTTGTCTTAAAACATTTGTACATCTGTGCCGAGATCACATTATGCATTTTGAACACCTCCTCCCATCTTCTCAACGAAATATGTCTCCAGATCCTGTCCCACCGTACCTATGCTTTCCGCATACATTCCTTTTTCTCCGAGTGCCCGGTTTATCTTTCCGCTAAGTCCGGTGTCGCAGTATACCATGACTTTTCCTCCGTCGATAACCTTATAATCGTTGAGCTTCATCTCCTCAAGGGTGACTGCGACCTTCCTCGGGTCAAGGCCCTCTATTCTGACGGCTTTGCGTGTTTTTTCAAGAAGTTCCTCGTACGTGATTTCATCGACAAGCACTCCCCTGTCGATCACTCCGAATCTGGTTGCCAATCTCTCGAGTTCACCAAGAATATGTGACGAGATAAGAAGGGTAACTCCTTTCTCCTTATTAAGTTTCAAAAGCAGATTTCTGATATCGACAATACCCGTGGGGTCAAGTCCGTTTATCGGCTCGTCAAGGATCAGCATGTCAGGATAACCGATGAGCGCGATTCCAATCCCGAGGCGCTGTTTCATTCCGAGAGACAGCTGCTTTGTCTTTTTCTTTTTTGCTTCGGATATACCGACATAGTCAAGGATCTCATCAATATTCTTCTTATCAGTGATACCGAGAAGCTTATTGTAAAACATCATGTTTTCCCATACCGTGAGTTCCGGATAAAGAGACGGACTCTCAATAAGGCATCCTATCCTTGATAAAGTCTTTGTGTTGTCTTTCTCGCCGAAGAATTCATAAGCGCCCGAAGTAGGAGCGGCAACCCCACCGATCATCTTCATAAGCGTTGTTTTCCCTGCGCCGTTTCTTCCTATCAGGCCGTATATATCGCCCTGCTCAATATTCATCGATACATGATCCACTACAGTGTTTTTCCCGTAAACCTTTGTGAGCGAATCTGTTCTCAGTACAGAAGCCATGATTTGTTCCCTCTCTTTCTTCTCGTTCTGAATCTGATTCTACATCCGAATTATAAATGAGTCCTTTGAAAAGATTAAAGAAAGTATAAAGAATTTTTATTATTTGGTTGCAAAATTTACAAAAAAGTTTGGGCTAGTTGATTGCAAAACTAACTTCGGGTTGGTCTCTTACAGAAGAAACTCCCCATGGTCAGTGATCACAGGGAGTTCGTAAAATATTCATTTTAAATTCGCACTCAATCTGTCCGGTATGCCTCTCGGACCTCTGACTGCATAAATATCATACTCTTTTTTCAGCACATCAAAGGTAAACTCTTCAGGCTTGTACCGCTTCAACAGTTTTATCTTCATAAGCGCTGTGATCGTCAGATTCTCATCCCTGTACCTGTAAGGGATATCTGTCTCCGTCACCTTGCATTTATAGAGGATTGCAGACACGGGTGACCCGACGTACAAAAAGACCGTATCCCCCGGTTTTATACCCGCCCCCTGCTTCCAGTCGATCTCGTCGGTAGTATCAAATGCATGGATGATATCGTAATAGTTCGGATTGGACGGTATGATCCATTCTTTGGGCGGACGTTTCTTCTGCTTTTCCTTGGCAGACGCTGTGGCCATAAAGCTTGCATCCAAAAGATCGAGTACTTGCTTCTCGGGAACCGACCCGTCAAGCAGAACCGTTACCCAATGCTGCTTATTCATGTGGTAGGCCGGGAATATGCCGGGTTGCTGTATAAGCGTGTCCCTGAAAAGCATATCATCAACTTTGACATTTATAATATCTATCAGTTCAGCGCTATCAAGTCCGAGCCTATCTCCGGAAACGGGGGCCACCAGCGCAAACCATTTGTTGTTATCCGAATGGCGAAACACCGCATAGTCCGGATATCTCTTCCAAAGGTACTCCGGTGAGCTCTTGTACTCTTTTTTAATGTATGCCAATACAGTTTCTTTCATAAAAGCCTTATAACTCCACTTTATCTCGTAGATAACTATTTATGGTTTATTTTATCATCTGTCGATTTAACCACTTCTACCTTGAGTACATGTCACTTTGCACAGAGAATCCTCTTCCACAAGATTTCTTTTTGGTCTATGCCGAATCTCAGAATCTTCCACAAAGAATCTACTGCGTCTTCCCCGTAACACTGCATATATGATATGTGCATCTGTTCCGCTCCATAGAATAGCAGATCGTACTCTTCCCTCGTTATCTCCGTATCTCCATAATATCCTTTCAGGAAGCTTTCAGCCAGATCAAAGCGGTACTTCATTTCTTCGGTCTCGTGGTTATAATCCACAAACTGCATGATAAACGGCCACCCGGCATCCAGATACCTGCTGCCTATCCCGGCATCATCGAGATCAATGAAGATCACTTTGCCGTCTTCCCGTATCATGGCATTATGCGGTCCGATATCGGAGTGAATAAAACACATGTCGAGCTTATCAAAATCAGGGATTTCATCAAGGATCGCATCAAATTCCCTGACAAAGGCCCTGTCTCTGAACCATGCATAGAAACGCTTTTTGCTCGGATCCTCCGGTGATCTCTGACTGTATCCCTGCAGCGCATGCAGTTCTTTTACCGCCCGGCCGAGCCTGTATTCATCCTCCGGAGTCTCCTCCATCTGTCTTCCTTCGATGAATTCCATCAGGTAAAACCTAAATCCCTGATCAAGAATATAATACCCACCTTCTTTAAGCGGATAAATCCGCGGTGCAAGGCCTTTTTCGTTTCCCAAAAACAAGTGAGCCTTCATATTGCTTTGGACTGTTGTCTCCGGTGTTTTTTCCGGGAATCCTTTAAGGATAAACCGTCCCGTATCTGTTTTTATTATGTATACCGGTCTCGGGGAGTCCTTATGAAGCTGTTCCTCGACACATGGATTGCGTAATTCCCAATGTTCTAGAACCGATTTAATTTGTATTTCGTCTTTCATTTTCTACCTTGATATTCCCCGTCACATTTGCTGCAAACACTTCTCCTTCTTTCGGGTTACCTACCACTGTCCCGTAATGAACAGGGATAGCCACACTCGGACGGATTATGTTCACAAGCTCTGCCGCCTGCTTCGCGTCCATCGTGTATGTACCGCCGATCGGAACGATCGCGATATCGCATTTCACAGCCCTTGCTTCGTCGGTTGCGTCAGTGTCTCCATATTCCTCTTCTGTACCGAATCCAGGCACTCTCCGTCTTCTTCCGCAAATGAGAAGTCCGCCCACCTCCCGGGGCAGTGCGTACGCGGATCGATGCCGGACTTTCTCTCCCGGAACCGCTCATCCGTCTTGATCTCCATTCCGAAAAACTCCGCCGTAGGGGTTATCGTATAACACCTGAGGATTGATTCCCAGAGCTTCGCTCATCTTGCCGAATTCCCCGTTAACCCCATTTTGGCGGAGTTCTTCATACAGACCATCCAAACCGCCAAAATTCTCCACCAGTTTTTTTGAATTAACCGGATCATAAAGATAAAACTTTATAATAATATCGTAATCAGGACCCTTGTTCGATTCATATGTCTCGATACACAACCGGTCTTCCCAAAAAAGAACGCTCTTCTCGATGTGTTCATAAGGACCGTTGTCTTCAAAGAACAAAAAAGCATCCTCGCTGACAGATTTTAATCTGTAAATAGTGCTGAAATCCATTTCGTTTTCCTTTCTATGACGTTACTCGCTTTCGGTCATTCCGTAGTTACATATTATAACAGATAATCCGGTTTGTATTCCACAACACTTCAAAACGCCATAAGGTACCGTGTACCCATACAGTTTTCAGATAACCACCCCATCCAGGTGATCGCACTCGTGCTGAACAATCTGAGCGACGCCGCCCATAAAGACGTCGATGTGCTCTTTGAAGCCCTCGTCAAGGTAGCGAACAGTGATCTTCCTACCATGCTCTCATTACAGATCGTTGCAATAAACTGCTTAGCACGTTCTCCGGTTTTATGGCGTCCTTCAGTTTGTCTTGAGCTGTTAAAGAACCATTGAAATCTTCCCGAAAGATTCCAAAACCATTTTCAAACGGTCGCTCCTTCTTTCGGCAATTCCGACATTGCATTGTCGTTTTTGCCGGACCCGGGTATTCCCATGTATAGGTACCTTTACGTCAGTCCTTTCATCCGTAACAGACGTAGCGTTTTTCGCCGATGACTGCTATTCTCAGGTTTAACACTTAGTTTAACTGAATATCCATAGCATATGCATAGGAAATGATCTGCCCCGTCTTAGTAGCGTTGTAGCCTTTCTCTTTATGCGAATAATCCGAGATTTCCACTGAACCGAAGTTCTTAAACTTTTCATGGATTCGATTAAGCATTTCTATTTCCGAATCCGAAAGGACACCTTCCGGAACATCACAATCCGGAATCACCAGATGCTTTTCATATGCTCCATCATATACAACTTCGATATGAGCAAGATGATCCGCTGCCATCTTCCCCATGATCATATCAAAATGATCCGGTACCGGTCCATACGGAAGATGAGCGTACTTCAACCCGGAAATAGATACCCCGTTTTCCTTATAAAAAACCATATCCGAGTAGTTGAGTAGCTTCATCAGTTTTGTTTTAAGCAAGCCTGTGCTTTTATGTGCAAAAAACAAAACCATCGCACAAAGTTTCTCATAGTCAAAAGCTTTAAATCCATTTTCCTCTGATGGAATTCTTGAAAAGAAAGTATCCAAAAGACGACTATTTGCTTGGTATTCCGTATCCTGCTCAAGCTTATCAACAGTATCCAGTAATTTTACCTTCTGCTTTTCGTCTAGGAAAACCTCGTTTTCTGTAAGGTATGTTCTCATATTTTCAGGCTCACGCAGAAATAGCAAAAGACTGTTATGTGCCTTGTCTTGAACAGAGCCATTCTCATACCGGCAAATGGTTTTATCTCCCCAATTCAGGAGTTTTGCAAACTTTCTCTGGCTAAGTCCGTACTGCTCTCTGATCTTTTTTATCTCTTCAGGTAATAAAAGCTTATGTCTTCTTCGGTACTCGTTATATGCCCGAATCAGAGTGGCGTTATCAAGCTCTTCGCAATAGAACTCTTCTCCACACTCTGCGCAAACCAATATCTCTGCATCTACTTCAATGGATTCTCCAAGGACGTCATAAGATTCTCTCTTTGTAATGAATTTTGTCTCAACTTCTCTTCCACATTCCTCGCAATATTTTCTCATTGACGCCACCTCCTTTTTCTATGCAAAATCGTCCTCATGGAACGAAAGACATTTTAAGATATCTTCTCCGTTTTCCTGTATGATTTTAACCTTAACATAGAACTGCATTCCATCAATACTCTTCTTAAATTCCCAAATATCTCCGGGACGATTTGGATCAAAATCCTGCTTAGGACCTTTGTAGTAATCACCGACAACAAGCCCTAAAATCTCATTCTTAACATCTGTGATTGTAAGTCCATGTTGCGCCAACGCTTGCATGTTTTTCCTTCTTGGAACGAAATCGTATTTCCCTGCGGACAACAGTTTCTTAACCTTTGTAAGATAAGTGGTTATGTCCGCCGCACTCGTTTGATTACTCACTCAGTTACCTCCGTGCACCTTATATTATACTCATCCAATAGGTCTTGTCAAGAAATTTGCGGTCATATGACCGCGATATGAAATCTCAAAAATCATTCTTCACGCTTCTGATTTTTCATCCACTTCAGCAGTCTTAATGTTCTCGGCGATCTTTCAGGGGGATTCTCTGCAGGATAAATCGTTCAGAATTCAAAAGACACAGTGCTGAAACACTGTGTCAATATAATACCATAGAGTTTTGCGAAATGATAATCGGCATAATCGCCAAAATTCGCATCTTTTATTTGTGCATATTGCTAGGTGATGATTTGCCCACTGTAACAGTACCTGTACTGTTACATTTTGACCCACTACCCGCCGTCTCATTGGCTGTGACAATGTCACAGCCGTTTCCTCGGGGAAGACCCGACTAAGCACCAGAGATTTCCCGGTGGACCATCCGACAAGCAAGAGGAGTATTGCAAAAACAAAAAGCAGAATACGCAATAGCAAAATATGATAACAGTTGTTTTCGAAAAACGATTGACATTGTGCAGAATCTGTGGCATTATATAAATCACATCAGGAAACGTGATTTTAATATACACAAACTCATAAGGAGATCGCGTATGAAAGGAAAACTAAGTCTGAAGGGTTCTATTATTGCCATAAGCGCTGCAATGGGCGTAGCGTTGATACTTTGCATTTTGTTCTTTGCATTCCAGATCAACAGTACATCCCAAAAGGCTAAAGACATGTACTATGATAAGCTCTATTCAATCAGCGAGAAGCTGTTGAATGCCGACAGAGACCTTTATCAGGCTATGCTCGGTGCTTTCCACTATCGTGAGCTTACCGAGGGGTGGGCACAGGTTGACACTTCAACAATTTCAATGGATGAATTAAAGGGAATATATCTCGGAAACTGGACCGAAAACGTTGATCAATTTGTTGACAGGGTAGAAAAAGCAGTAGAGATCGCCAAGACAAGCGATCTGTTATATACAGTAGAAAAAGATGAAAACGGCAAGTCTTTTGAAGACAATTACAAGGCTTATCAGGATGCGTACAAAGTTTGGAGAAATGACTACGATGTTGTTGCGCAGACCGGAAGCTGGGCAATGTTCTGCATTGATTTTGAAACAGTAAGAGAAGGAATCTCTTACATGACCGACATCACCGAGGCCTGGGCCAACAAAGAAGCGGAGATTCTTACCGAAGAAACAAACCAAAAGATAATTAGCCTCCTTATCGTCTTTGTGATTGTTCTGCTTGTTGTCCTTGCTCTTGCGATCGTTGTTATTTACAACCTGAGGACAAGTCTTAAGTCGTTCGAACAGGCAACGCTGAATCTTTCTGAAGGTGATTTTGCAACAAGTATCAGCATAAAAAGCTTCTTTAAGGAATTTGTCAATCTGGGCAAGGAAAATGAGGACATGCGTCGTAAGCTTAACAGCGCGGTTTCGTCGGTTATCGAAAATGCGGGAAAGGTTTCCGAAGGAGCTGCACAGACCAAGGATAGCATAGCCGAATCGCAGACCATCACCAAGGATATTTCCTTGGCAGTCGAAAATCTTGCTCTCGGTGCCGGATCGATGGCTGATGATGTACAGACAACATCGAGCATAACGATCGAGATCGGACACGCCATTGATAATGTATACAATTCTGTACAGAATACACTTGAGAAAGTCAAAATGCTGGCGGAAAGCTCAAAAGAGATTCAGGGCGGTCTTTATGATATCAGAAAAGCCGATGAAGAGACGGATGAGAAGGCCGGTGAGGTTACCGGTTCGGTTAGTGAAACTGCAGCTCTTGTAAGTAAGATCTCAAGTGCTGCCGACGGTATCATTAGCATCGCGGGTCAGACAAACCTCCTTGCACTTAATGCTTCGATCGAGGCAGCCAGAGCAGGCGAGGCGGGACGTGGATTTGCGGTTGTTGCCGAGAATATCAAGGATCTTGCAACCGAGACAAACAGGCTCGCGGGTGAGATCACGGCAATGCTTAAGGATATCAGCTCTTATTCCGAGAGGAACATGGAGCTTACGGGAAGCATTAAAGAAGCAACAACGAGTGAGAATGTTGCACTTTCGAAGATGGTTGAAAGCTTCGATGCAATGCTTAATGTCCTCGATGAAGCAAAGGACGAGAATGAGGACACCGCTCATCAGACTGAATTCATGAATTCCAAGAAGGACGGTATCGTGGATGCCATCAGTTCCCTCTCGAGTATTTCGGAAGAAAATGCTGCTTCAACGGAAGAAACGAGCGCTTCGCTTGAACAACTTAACAATAATATGGCTGCAATCGTAGAAAAAGCCGTCGAGCTGAACGACGTTGCAAACCGGCTCAGAGAGAGCGTGGCGTTCTTCAGAATCTGATCGTAACGAAAGTGTTCAGGGCAGGATTTGATCCTGCCCTGTAAGTCACTTTAACGCTTATGGTCCACAACCCCCGTCCCCGGTGGACCATCCGGGATACGTTACGATCACTTCATCGGTATACTTCCGTTCCATATCATGACGTTTTTTACGGTTCTCCACCGAGTCAAAGATGATAGAGAAATCATAATCTTCCGGATACAGTTCTTCGGCCTTGACATGAAGCTTTACGCGCTTTTGATTGATCCATATTTTCCGGCCCGCTATCTGGACTCTGAGCACTCCCTTATCGTTTTCCGGCTCGCAGACTATGCCTATCTTCTTATCAGGATATACCATTACGCTGTCGCCTATACTGAACTGCGGCGACAATTTCGGATTATTGGTCGGCTTTTTATACCTTTGAACCTTCCTGTTTTCACTTTTGGAGATGTCGGCGTTTTTCCCAAAGCTATACGTTTTCAGAGCCTCCCGGCCATATGCGGCTTCCACTGCTGTCTTCAGCATGCTCTCCGGCATCCCGAGGCGGTCCGCGATATAGAAAGCGCAGCTTTCTCCGGCCTCTCCGATCACCATTTTGTATGTAGGCATCAAAGTTCCACGGTCAAAAGTCATTCTGGCGTTTATGATCCCTTCATGTTTTGCCGCATATTCCTTGATCTCGGGATAATGCGTCGTCACCAGGAAATCAGCCCCACTTTTGCGTAATTCTTCAAGAATCGCGGTTGCTATTCCCATGCCTTCGGTCGGGTCGGTACCGGAGCCTAACTCGTCCATTATAACAAGGCTTTCCCTGTTCACTTTTCGAAGTATCTCGAGCACATTTTCGATATGCGCAGAGAATGTGGACAGATTTTCAGAAATATTCTGTCCGTCTCCAATATCACACAAATAGCCGGAATTCATACAGATATCCGCTTCGCCGCAAGGGACGTGGAGTCCGCACTGTGCCATATATGCGTTTATCATAACCGTTTTTATCGATACGGTCTTGCCTCCCGTATTGGGTCCGGTGATAATGATCCCGCGGATCGGTTTCCTGCCTTTCTCATCAACACCGAGACTGAAATCGAGCGGCACGTTTATCTTCCTGTCCATCAGGGGATGCCTTGCTTCTTTTAAGACTATCCTTCTTTCAAGATTAATCTTCGGTTCCACGCAGTCAAGGTCAATGCTGAGCTTTCCCTTGGAAAATATGAAATCCAGTTTTTCCATCATTCTTATATTTTCTTCCATGGCAGGAATGGCATCCGACACAAGTGCCGAAAGGGTATACAGTATCTTGTAAACCTCGTTTTCTTCTTCCACACGCAGCAGCTGCAGTTCTTCGTAGTATTTACCAAGGGCGGCAGGTTCTATGAAAACCGTGTTTCCGGTGGCAGACTTATCCAAAACGGTGCCGTCGATCCTGTACCGATATTCTTTTTTGACCGGAACGCAGACTCTTCCGTTTCTCAATGTATAGAAGGTATCCGCCATGCAGTCTTTGTTGTTCCTTATGACCTGCTCAGCCTTCTGTTTTATGTTTTCCTCGGCATGGATCATCCGGGTCCTTACATCATACAGGACGTTAGACGCATGGTCATCCACCTCTTCACATCTGATCTGCCTGCATATATTCTCTCGCAGATCATTTAATCCATCAAGGTTTTCATCATAATATGCAAGCGGATTCTCATACTGCCTGCCTCCGGCGAGATAATACTTTAATCGCTCTACTGCCACCAGAACTTTTTCCACGCGTTCAAGCTGATAAGGAGTAAGACACGCTCCTTTACCCGCTTCCGTCAGGATCTTCCTGACCTCTGTCACATCCTGCAGCGGAGGATTCCCTAGTTTTTCCATCATTTCCCTGCTGTTGGTGGTTTCGCGAAGCTTTACGTTCAGCTCCGCTTCATCAAGGATTACAGACGTATTCGCTATTTCCTCTTTGGCAGCTCCCGTAACCGCAAGCTGCGCCCATATTTCTTTTATTTTATCAAATTCTATCTGTTGTTCTGTATTCATTTCTGTTTCTCCGATGTTATCGTAATCTTAATGTGTTTTGCGTATGACAATACCAAAAATGCCATGACATCTTTACGCAAAGATATCATGGCTTTGAAATTATAAT
>JAEEGK010010693.1_pt1 | contig 21127 bp, 18 predicted proteins | sample 8958771 | NCBI WGS metagenome assembly JAEEGK01 (sample SAMN16246547, study PRJNA631951) | gut metagenome | biome: gut microbiome; feature: rumen; material: SC-attached | host: Bos | place: Iran: Karaj | collected 2018-10 | reverse complement strand
TGTCAGAATACAGTATAATAGAAGCATCACCAAGGGCGCGCCGAGGCGTGTCCGCGCAAGGAGTTATCTTATGATCTATTCTCATGAAGTCGAGACCATGTGCCCGATCGCACAGGGTGTCGCGCACGGCGCTGCTCCGATCCCGGAGGAAGCAAAGTGGGTCAAGGCAAAGGAAATTTCCGATATTTCCGGCTTTACACACGGTGTGGGCTGGTGTGCCCCGCAGCAGGGTACCTGCAAGCTGACCCTCAATGTCAAGGAGGGCATCATCCAGGAGTGTCTCGTCGAGACCATCGGCTGTTCCGGCATGACGCATTCCGCAGCAATGGCTTCCGAGATCCTTCCCGGCAGAACCATCCTTGAGGCGCTGAACACCGACCTCGTCTGCGATGCAATCAACACCGCAATGCGTGAACTGTTCCTCCAGATCGTCTACGGCAGATCACAGTCTGCATTCTCTGAGGGCGGTCTTGTTGTCGGCGCAGGTCTTGAGGACCTCGGCAAGGGTCTCCGCTCCCAGGTCGGCACCATGTACGGCACGCTGGCAAAGGGTCCGCGTTACCTCGAGATGACCGACGGCTATGTCACCGGTCTCGCTCTGAACGAGTATGATGAGATCATCGGCTACAAGTTTGTCAACTTCGGCAAGATGATGGACTTCATCAAGGCGGGCGACGACGCAAACACCGCATTCGAGAAGGCGCAGGGACAGTACGGCAGAGTCGCCGATGCTGTCAAGATCGTCGATCCGAGAAAGGAATAAGGAGGTAACGACATGGCTCTGTTTGAATCTTACGAGAGACGCGAGAAGCAGATCCTCGCTGTCCTGAAGGAATACGGCATTGATTCCATCGAGGCTTGCGCAGATGTCTGCAAGGAGAAGGGTCTCGATATCTACAAGCTCGTTGAGGGCATCCAGCCCATCTGCTTCGAGAACGCAAAGTGGGCATACACCGTCGGCTGTGCCATCGCAATCAAGAAGGGCTGCACCCGTGCGGCAGACGCTGCTGCTGCAATCGGTGAGGGTCTCCAGGCATTCTGCATCCCGGGCTCTGTTGCTGACCAGAGAAAGGTCGGTCTGGGTCACGGCAACCTCGGCAAGATGCTGCTTGAGGAGGAGACCGAGTGCTTCGCATTCCTCGCAGGTCACGAGTCCTTCGCGGCTGCTGAGGGTGCAATCGGCATCGCAGAGAAGGCAAACAAGGTCCGCAAGAAGCCGCTCAGAGTCATCCTGAACGGTCTTGGCAAGGACGCTGCACAGATCATCGCCCGCATCAACGGCTTCACCTATGTGGAGACTGAGATGGATTATCACACCGGCGAGGTCAAGGAAGTCTTCCGCAAGGCATACTCCGACGGTCTCCGCGCAAAGGTCAACTGCTACGGCGCAAATGATGTCACCGAGGGCGTTGCAATCATGTGGAAGGAGAATGTCGATGTCTCCATCACCGGCAACTCCACCAACCCGACCCGCTTCCAGCACCCGGTCGCAGGCACCTACAAGAAGGAGCGCACCGATGCAGGCAAGAAGTATTTCTCCGTGGCATCCGGCGGCGGCACGGGCAGAACCCTGCACCCGGACAACATGGCAGCAGGTCCGGCATCCTACGGCATGACCGACACGATGGGCAGAATGCACTCTGATGCACAGTTTGCAGGCTCCTCCTCCGTTCCGGCACATGTTGAGATGATGGGTCTCATCGGCATGGGCAACAACCCGATGGTCGGTGCGACTGTTGCTTGTGCTGTTGCTGTTGAGGAAGCAATGAAGTAATCCGAAAACAGCGCAGATACTCATAAAATGAAGAATCCCGGCAGACTTTGCGGTCTGTCGGGATTTTTGTATCATGTTTACATCTGCATCCGTCAGGACGCAGATCAGTCTTCGGTCGCTGCCGCGCCCGCTTTCAGCGTGCCGTGCGAGAGCGCCTTCAGATAGGCGTTGATGAAGCTGTCGAGGTCGCCGTCCATGACCGCCTGCACATTGCCGTTTTCACAGCCGGTGCGGTGATCCTTCACAAGCGTATAGGGCATGAAGACATAGCTGCGGATCTGGCTGCCCCACTCGATCTTGAGCTGGTCGCCCTTGATATCCGAGATCTTCTCCAGATGCTCGCGCTCCTTGATCTCCACCAGCTTTGCGCGCAGCATCTTCATACAGTAATCCTTGTTCTGGAACTGTGAGCGCTGTGTCTGGCAGGAGACCACAATGCCCGTCGGGATATGCTTCAGGCGCACTGCGGAGCTCGTCTTGTTGATGTGCTGACCGCCGGCGCCGCTCGAACGGTACACCTGCATTTCAATGTCCTCGGGTCTGATCTCGACCTCCACATCATCGGAAAGCTCCGGCATGACCTCCACCGCGGCAAAGGATGTGTGCCGGCGCCCGGATGCATCGAACGGAGACACGCGCACAAGACGGTGCACACCCGCCTCCGATTTCAGGAAGCCGTATGCGTTCTCGCCCTGCACCATGAACGATGCGGACTTGATGCCCGCTTCATCGCCGTCAAGCCAGTCGAGCAGATCGACCTTGAAGCCGTGGCTCTCGGCATACTTGTTATACATGCGGTAAAGCATCTGCGACCAGTCCTGCGCCTCGGTGCCGCCCGCACCTGCATGCAGCGTCAGGATCGCGTTGGAATTGTCATATTCGCCCGTGAGCAGCGAATTGAGCTTTTCCTTGTCAAGCTGCCGACGGAACTGCTCCGCATCTGCGACAATCTCGTCATAGGAGGAATCGTCGCCCTCCTCGATGGAGAGCTCGATCAGCGTGATCGTATCCTCCAGCAGCGCCTCCAGCTTGCGGAAGTTCTCGATCTTGCGCTCCAGTGAATTACACTTCTGCGTCACCTGCTGCGCCTTCTCGTGATCGTCCCAGAAGCCGTCATATTCCATCTGGCGCTTCATGTCGCTGAGATCAGCCTCACAGCGTTCGATCTGGAGCACCTCGCCGAGCTCCTTGACCTCCGGACGGGCGTTCACAAGCTCATTCTTGATATCGTCGAGTAAAACCATACTGCAATCCTTTCTTGGGGGTTATTCATACGGATAGGGGTTCAGCGTGCAGATCAGCTCTGCAAGGGAGTTTGCAAGCGGCGCATCCTGAACTGTCATCTAATTTGCCTCCGTGATACGCATATGTTTATTTTACAGGATTTTCGGCGATCTGTCAAGCGTTTGCGCCGATTTTCCGCAATTCCCGCAGAAGTCTTGCGACCGGGAGCCCGACCACATTGTAATAATCGCCGCGGATGCCCTCGATCAGCAGCCCGCCCTGCCCCTGAATGCCGTAGCCGCCCGCCTTGTCATAGGGCTCATCGCTGTCGGCATAGGCTTCGATCTCCGCGTCTGTGAGCGGATAGAAGGTCACCTCGGTCTCTGCCGTGAAGCTCACGCGCTGTGCGCCGCTGAGGATCGTGCAGCCTGTCTGCACCAGATGGGTGCGCCCGGAGAGCATGTGCATCATACGGATGCAGTCTGCGCGGTCCGCGGGCTTCCCGAGCACCCTGTCATCACAGAGCACGGTCGTATCCGCGCCGATGACCGTCGCCTCGGGGTGCTCCTTCGCGACTGCCTCTGCCTTGCGGATGCTGAGCAGCTCCGCAGCACGGTACGCAGGCGTTCCCGCGGGCAGTGTCTCGTCACATGCAGAGACAATCACCTCGAAGGGCAGCCCGGTCTTTTCCAGCAGCTCCCGTCTGCGCGGGGAGGCGGACGCAAGGATCAGCTTCAAGGCTCATTCCTCCTTTGTATCGTTCGGATCAACGCGCTCCCCCTCTGCGGGGACAGGCTCCAGCGTCAGATCATGGTGCACATTGTCGATCGCCTCAGAGGAGATCGTGACCGCATGCGGCCTGTTGTCGCTCGGCTCCTTGCCCGCGTCAGGATGGCGGAAGACCATTTTCAGACCGATCGGGCACAGAATGGAGCTCATCAGAATCAGGAAGATCGTGGCGACCAGCGGGTCAATGCCGCCTGCCGGGGCGATCAGTCCCCTGCCCGTTGCGTAGACTGCAAGCGCGACCTCACCGCGCGCGATCATGCCGACACCTGCTGCCGCCGAATCGCGCTTGTTATACCTGAAGCAGCGTGCCACAGCGCCGCAGCCCAGAATCTTGCCGAGGATGCCCGCGCCGACAAATGCCAGCACAAACCACATGCTGGAAAGCGTGAAGCCGCTGAAATCCGCGCTGATGCCGATATAGGCGAAGAACATCGGCGTGAAGAACATATAGCCGGAAACGATGACCTTGCGGTCTACAAACTGGCTGTCGCCGAGCCCGGAGAGCATCAGACCCGCCATATACGCGCCGGTGATCGCTGCGATGCCGAAGAATTCCTCCGCGGCATAGGCGAAGAAAAAGCACGCAGCAAAGGCAAAAATACTCGTTCTGCGCTTGTGCGGATAGATGCGTACCAGCGCACGGAATGCCCGCCGCAGCACCCAGCCCGCGACCGCTGTAAAGACGAAGAAGCCCGCCACATGCAGCAGCGTTTCAAGGATGCTGCCGTCGCCCGCAAGACCTGTCAGGATGCTCAGCGCCACAATGCCCATCACATCGTCGATGATCGCCGCGCTCAGAACCGTTGTGCCGATGCGCGTTTTCAGACGCCCGAGCTCTCTGAGCGTCTCCACGGTGATGCCGACGCTTGTCGCGGAGAGGATACATCCGATGAACAGCGCGTTCATCAGCTTCGCGTGATCTGCCGCTTCGCCGAGCCCGCCCATGAACAGCAGCGCAACGACCGTACCGAATGCGATCGGCACGAGCACGCCCGCCAGCGCAATACATGTGGCTGCGACACCGCTCTTCTTCATCTCGCGGAAATCGGTTTCCAGACCGCTTGAGAAAAGGATAAAGACCACGCCGATCTGCGAAAAGCTCTTGAGGACATCCATCTCAGCGGGTGTCGGGTGGATCAGGCCCGGGAAGGCGGTATGCACAAAGAGCGCAGGACCGATCAGCAGACCCGCAAGAATCATGCCGACGACCTGCGGGAGCCCCAGCTTGCGCAGTCCCATGCCGAGCGCCTTGGTCGCAAACAGGATGATGCCGCAGTCCAGCAGAATATTCATCACATTGAATTCCATGATTTCACCTGTCTATAATAAAGTCCATACACATCAAAAGCAGGGCAATGATCTGCCCTGCTCTTGTACTCTCAATTACTCGTACAGCGGATACTTTGCGCAGAGAGCGTTGACGCCCTCACGGATCTCATCCGCCTTCGTGTCAAACTGTGTCGCTGCGAGATACATGAACTCTGCGATCTTGTCCATATCCTCGGTGACGAGACCTCTGCTCGTGACAGCCGGGGTACCGACGCGGATGCCGCTCGTGATGGAGGGCTTCTCCGGGTCATTCGGAATCGCATTCTTGTTGACGGTGATATACACCTCATCGAGACGGTGCTCAAGCTCCTTGCCGGTGATGTTCACAGGTCTCAGATCCACGAGCATGAGGTGGTTGTCCGTGCCGCCGGAGACGAGATCGAAGCCGCGGCTCAGCAGACCCTTTGCAAGCGCCTGTGCGTTATCGACGACCTGCTTCTGATAAGCCTTGAACTCCGGCTTCAGTGCCTCGCCGAAGCAGACAGCCTTGCCTGCGATGACATGCATCAGCGGGCCGCCCTGGATGCCCGGGAACACAGCCTTGTTGATCTTCTTTGCGATCTCCTCATCATTGGTGAGAATCAGACCGCCGCGCGGACCGCGGAGGGTCTTGTGGGTGGTGGAGGTGACGACATCTGCCACACCGACCGGAGACTGATGCAGACCTGCTGCAACGAGACCCGCGATATGCGCCATATCGACCATCAGCAGTGCACCGACGGAATGTGCGATCTCCGCGAGACGCTTGAAGTCGATTGCACGCGGATATGCAGAAGCACCTGCGACGATCAGCTTCGGATGGTTCTCCTTCGCGAGCTGCTCAACCTTATCGTAGTCGATGCGCTCATCATCGCCGAGACCGTAGGAGATGAAGTTGAAATACTTGCCCGAGAGGTTGACCGGCGAGCCGTGGGTCAGATGACCGCCGTGTGCAAGGCTCATGCCCAGCACCGTGTCACCCGGCTGGAGCAGTGCGAAATAGACTGCGGTGTTTGCCTGTGCGCCGGAGTGTGCCTGCACATTTGCAAACTGTGCGCCGAAGAGCTCCTTTGCGCGTGCGATTGCGATATCCTCAACAATATCGACACACTCACAGCCGCCGTAGTAGCGTCTGCCGCTGTAACCCTCAGCATACTTGTTGGTGAGCACGGAGCCCATTGCTGCCATGACAGCCGGCGAAACGATATTCTCGCTCGCGATCAGCTCGAGATTGCGTCTCTGACGCGCGAGCTCCTTCTGCATGGCCTCCCCGACTGCGGGGTCATACTTTGATACAAAGCCGATCGTATCCATCAAATCCTGAAACATAGTTATCCTGATCCTTTCCGTAATTTGCCATACGGCAGATATATTTATTATATCACAGTTTCTCTATATATGCAAGCCCTTTTTGCAAATTCAGGGCAAAAAACATCTGCACCGTCCCCTTCAGACGGTGCAGATGTATCTGTCGGATGATTAAAAGCTGCGGTGAATTACTTAACAGGCATATCGTCGTTGGTGTAGATACCTGCCATCAGCTTCAGAGCGATGGTGAGGTCGCCGCCGTCAACGCCGGTGTTTGCATTCAGGTTGCAGTTTGCAGCGCCGTCAGTGGAGAGGCCTGCGCCGTCAGCACCAGCGATTGCCTTTGCCAGCATAACGAGGTCAGCCATCTCGAATGTGCCGCTCACATCAGCGTCGCCCCAGACAATGGACTTCACAGTGCCGCTGCCGACGGTGATTGCGCCGTTGGTGAATGCTGCGGTGTAATCCACAGTCGCGGTCTCGCCGATTGCGGAGAACAGGATATCGGTGTTGTCGCCGCCCTTCGGATACTCAGGTCTTGCGATTGCAGCGCCCTCGAGCTTTGCGACAGTGCCGTTTGCGGTGCCCGCCTTGACGGTGCCGTTGATGGTAAGGAAGGTGCCGTCCTTGTTGATCCACTTGCTGGAATCCGTCAGACCGGTGCCCCAGACCACGAGGATCTGGCCGTCCTTCACCTTGTAATCATACAGTGTCTCGCCGAAATCGCCCTCAGCTTCCTTTGCGCCGGTGCTGCCGATGGAACCGAGCGTCACATCGGTGATGTCGAGCACTGCTGCATCGTAGTTGATTGCGAAGTCGATGGTAGAAAGGCCGGAGCTCGGAACGCCCGAGAGATCGACATTGACGCTGAACGACTTGCCAGCCTCAACGGTCTCAGAGCCGATCTTCACGCCGACAGAGTCAGCAGCGGAAGCAACGAGGGTAGCGCCCATCGCTGCGGCAGCCATCACAGCTGCCAGCATGCCGGAAAAGAGCTTCATAGATTTCATGTTCATACTCCTCCAAAGATAGAATTTTTTGTTTACGGCGAAGAGCACAAAATGTGCTGCGTGTGAAGCAGAATGTCCCCTTCATCCTTCTACCTTCACATTATGCCATCTATATCTTAACTGAATCTGAAAGAAAAAGCAATGACTTTTTGTATCATGTTTATGACAAATCGCACATTCTTTTTCTTCGTTTTGCATTATATTGCACAACAGATAGATAATTCGCAAGATAATTGCAAGCATCTTTGTAGGCTTGCACAAAAACGCAACACCTGCCGTCTCATTTTTCGGAGCCGGCAGGTGATAATTGCACAATTGTATCTTATTTCAGCATGCTTGCAACTTCGCTTGCAAGGTCATCCTGACGCTTTTCGATACCCTCGCCGCAGATGAAGCGGACAAAAGCCTTGACGGTGATCGGGCTGCCTGCCTTCTTTGCGCATGCGTTCACATACTGCTCAACAGTCTCGCCCTCGCCCTTGACAAACTCCTGGCAGAGCAGGCAGTTGTCCTTGTAGTACACACCGAGCTTGCCCTCTGCGATCTTCGCGCGGACATTCTCAGGCTTGTTTGCCATCTTGGGATCGTCAGCCATCTGTGCCATGACGATTTCCTTCTCCTGTGCGATGACATCAGCCGGAACCTCATCCTTGGTCAGATAGGTCGCCTTCATGGCATCAGCCTGGAGTGCAACATCGTTCAGGCACTCAAGAACTGCGTCCGCAGCACCTGCCTCGGTCTCAGCAGCGACAATGACGCCCTCCTTCTTGTTGAAGTGGACATACTCCTTGACGATGCCGGTGAGGCGTGCAAAACGGCGGATCTGGAGGTTCTCGCGGAACTTCAGGAAGATCTCCTGGAGTGCCTCCTCGACGGTCATATCCTTGCCGATGAACTTTGCAGCCTTCAGCGCATCAAGGTCAGCCGGATCGCTCTCGAGAACGGTCTGTGCGACGCCCTCGACGAATGCGACGAACTCCTCGTTCTGTGCAACGAAGTCGGTTTCGGAATTGACCTCAACGATCGCACCTGCGGTGTGATCTGCATTGGTCACAGCAATGACAGCGCCCTCAGCAGCGACTCTGTCAGCCTTCTTTGCCTGGTTTGCAAGACCCTTCTCGCGGAGGATGACGATTGCCTTCTCGACATCGCCGTCTGCCTCGGTCAGTGCCTTCTTGCAGTCCATCAGGCCGACGCCGGTGGACTTGCGGAGATCATTGACATCCTTTGCGGTAAAATTAGCCATTTCAGTATCCTCCGTATCGAATTACTCAGCAGCAGCTTCCTCAGCAGCCTGTGCCTCTTCCGCAGCCTGTGCGTCAGCGCCCTGTCTGCCCTCGATGACAGCGTTTGCGATGGTGCCTGCGATCAGCTTGACCGCACGGATTGCATCGTCGTTGCCCGGGATGACATAGTCCACATCGTCCGGATCGCAGTTGGTGTCAACGATTGCGACGATCGGGATGCAGAGCTTCTTTGCCTCAGCAACAGCGATCTTCTCCTTGCGCGGATCAACGATGAACAGTGCGCCCGGGAGCTTATCCATGCCCTTGATACCGCCGAGGAACTTCTCGAGCTTCTCGATCTCGAGGCCGAGCTTTGCAACTTCCTTCTTCGGGAGGAGGTTGAAGGTGCCGTCTGCCTCCATTGCATGGAGCTGCTCCAGACGCTTGATGCGCTGCTGGATGGTTCTGTAGTTGGTCATCATGCCGCCGAGCCAGCGAGCATTGACGTAGTAGGAGCCGGAGCGGGTTGCTTCCTCACGGATGGAGTCAGCCGCCTGCTTCTTTGTGCCGACGAAGAGCACAGACTTGCCCTCTGCGGAGAGCTCGCGCACGAAGTTGTAAGCCTCTTCGAGCTTGCGCACAGTCTTCTGAAGGTCAATGATATAGATACCATTGCGCTCAGTGAAGATGTACGGAGCCATTTTCGGGTTCCAGCGTCTGGTCTGATGACCGAAGTGTACGCCGGCTTCGAGGAGCTGTTTCATAGATACAACGCCCATTTTGGATTCCTCCTGTAAATAAAAAATTTGGTTTTTGGCCTCCGGACGGCAAAGGAAGAATGCCGCAGCAGCGCAGGATTTAAGCCTTGCGCCGAACCTTGCGGCTTCGCCGACCGTGCGAAGTGCGTTACTATTATACCATATTTTCGCAGGTTTTGCAAGCAAAAGCGCCCTCTCCGTCGTAGATTTTCGCATGCAATTCCGGCGGATTTTTGTCCATTTCAGCAAAAGCGGACGCCCGCACGCAGCAGGCATCCGCATTTTCTCAGATATTCACGGGATTCAGGAGCCCGACTTCCTCGCCCATGCCGATGCAGATCACATCCTGCTCGGTGCCCATGAGCTTGACCTTGCGCTCCGTGAGCTCGTATTCCGGCTCATAGGAGAAGCGCTTGGGGCGGTTGCCCGGCATAGACTTATAGCGTCCCTTTGTCACATCGGGATTGATGACAACCTCAGCGTTCCCGTCATACATCGACAGGAGCTTCATCAGCTCGGAAACTTTCATGAATACGCTCCTTTCCGGGCGTTACGCATCGCCCATCTCGCGTGCAGTCATACCCGCGTTGGAGTGCAGATCCTTGCCTGCGCCCGCATTGACAATCGTCATCGCATTGCTGTCATAGCGCATGCGGAGACGGAAGCCGACGAAGCCGGGGTTATTGACGACACTGACCGGGAGAATGACGGTATCGCCGGGCTTTGCGGAGACAGTGCCCGGGTTGATGGTGATGCCGCTGCCGGTCGGCTGATCGTTCGCAGGAGCATCCTTGTTGATGCAGACATAGCCGACATTCATCGTAACATCCTTGATGGTATCCGCAGCCCAGTTTGCGATATCGGAGTAGTAGAACTGGATCGGATAGATGCCGTCCTTCGCATCCTTCGGGATCTCGATCTGATACTGGAGGAGCTCGCCGTCAAAGACGAAATCCGCCTTCTTGGACATATCGAGGAAGAATGCCTGATGGTTCTTGTAAGCGGGGGTGTAGCTTGCCTCCGCGTAGGTCGTTGCGAGCGTGGTGCCGGTGTAGAGCTCGGTGACAGCCGCGCCGCCCTCCTCGGTGACGGTCGTGCCGTTGATGTCGGTCTTTGCGACATATGCCTTGCCGTCCTCGCCGCGCAGGGTGGTGACGATGAAGTTATCGCTGGGCTGCTCCTGGTCGCCGTTCTGCTTCTCGGGCGGAACATCTGCGAAATCAAGCGGCTGCTGGATCATGCCCTGCTCGTCGGTCTGGACGGTGATATCCGGCGTATCGCCGCTGTCTGCACCGCTCTCAGCGCCGCTGCTGCCCTCCGCAGAGCTGCTTTCGCTCTTGCTGTCCGTCGTCGAAGTGCCGTGCGAGCAGGCAAATGCGGGAATCATCATTGCGCCGGCGATCACAGCCGCCGCGATCTTTTTCCATGTTTTCATTTTGGGGAAATGCTCCTTTCTGAGCCGTTAGGCTTCCTTCAAACTGCAATCATTATACTAGATTCTGCAAAAAATGTCAAGTGAAATCTTTGTGACAGTCCGGTTGCAGAGTGATGACAGTGCAGGGACTCAGTGCTCGAGGTAATCGCGCACCTTTTTGCTGCGGCTCGGATGGCGGAGCTTTCTGAGCGCCTTGGCTTCGATCTGGCGGATGCGCTCGCGGGTGACATTGAATGCCTTGCCGACATCCTCAAGCGTGCGCGGCGGCTCGTTGTCGAGCCCGTAGCGCATGCGCAGAACATCTGCTTCGCGCTGTGTGAGCGTCGCGAGCACCTCATTGAGCTGCTCCTTGAGCATCGTATTCGATGCGGCATCGGTCGGCGATTCCGCAGCATTATCCGGGATGAAGTCGCCGAGATGGCTGTCCTCCTCCTCACCGATCGGCGTTTCCAGCGAGACAGGCTCCTGTGCGATGCGCATGACCTCGCGCACCTTCTCCAGCGGCATATCGAGGAAATCCGCGATCTCCTCCTCGGAGGGATCCTTGCCGTTTAAGTGCAGAAGCTGGCTCGAAGCCTTCTTCACGCGGGTGATCGTCTCGACCATATGCACAGGAATACGGATCGTGCGCGCCTGATCTGCAATTGCACGGGTGATCGACTGGCGAATCCACCATGTCGCGTATGTAGAGAACTTGAAGCCTTTGGTATAGTCAAACTTATCGACCGCCTTCAGGAGACCCATATTGCCCTCCTGAATGAGATCGAGGAACTGCATGCCGCGCCCGACATATTTCTTCGCGATCGACACGACCAGGCGCAGGTTTGCTTCGGAAAGACGGTTCTTCGCCGCCTGATCGTTCGGATTCTCCGCGAGGCGCTGCGCGAGCTCCTTTTCCTCCTCGGGGGTCAGCAGCGGGATCCTGCCGATCTCCTTGAGATAAATCTTCACAGGATCATCGGGAGAAGTGCCGCTGTCAAGCGAAAGCGCGTCCTCCTCGGCAAGTCTCGTTTCGATCTCGTCATCGAGCAGCTCGTCCTCTGCAAAATCAAGATCCAGCGCGCTGCACTGCTCATAGAAGCGGCTGATCTCCTCCTCCGTGAATTCCTGCTCACGGAATATCGTATCAAGTTCCTGCTGCGGAAGCTTGCCGGCAGCCTTCACGCGCTCGACCAGCTGTTCCACCTTCTGCTGATCAACAGTTGCCATATTTCTTCCTCCTTATGCTTTTTGGTTCTCTGCTCAGTTGTCGATATAGCCCTGCAGCTTCTTGCTGCGGCTGTAATGCTTCAGCTTGCGGAGCGCCTTTGCTTCGATCTGGCGGATGCGCTCTCTGGTGACGCCCAGCGCCTTACCGACATCCTCAAGGGTCTGCTGTCTGCCGTTCTCGAGACCGTATCGCATGCGCATGACACGCGCTTCACGCTCCGTGAGCGTCGAAAGCACCTCATTGAGCTGCTCCTTCAGCATTGCATTCGAGGCCGCCTCATCGGGAGAGGGTGCCTGATCGTCCGGGATGAAGTCGCCGAGGTGGCTGTCCTCCTCCTCACCGACCGGTGTTTCGAGCGACACAGGATCCTGTGCGATGCGCATGATTTCCAGCACCTTCTCGACCGGCATCTCCAGCTTGCGTGCGATTTCCTCGGGGCTCGCCTCCTGACCGGTCTCGTGCAGGATCTGGCTCGAGACCTTCTTCACCTTCGTGATGCTCTCGACCATATGCACCGGGATACGGATGGTGCGTGCCTGATCTGCGAGGGCTCTTGTGATCGCCTGACGGATCCACCATGTCGCGTAGGTCGAGAACTTGAAGCCCTTGGTATAGTCAAACTTATCGACCGCCTTCAGAAGGCCCATATTGCCCTCCTGAATGAGATCGAGGAACTGCATGCCGCGCCCGACATATTTCTTCGCGATGGAGACCACAAGGCGGAGATTCGCCTCTGCCAGTCTCGTGCGTGCTGCTTCGTCATGCGGATTATCCGCGAGACGGCGCGCAAGGTCGGTCTCCTCGTCTGCCGTCAGCAGCGGGACTCTGCCGATCTCCTTGAGATAAATCTTCACGGAGTCGTCGTTCGAGATCTCGTCATTTGCGATCTCCGATGCGGGATCGCCGAGATCGTCTGCTGCAAGGTCGTCATCGACCAGCTCAATCTGGAGTGCAGAGCAGCGCTCCATGATCTGCTCAGGCTCAATCGAGAGGCTTTCGGATACTTCCTGCACCTCAGCGATGGTCAGCTTGCCGCTTGCCTTTGCCTTCTCAAGAAGCTGATCGAGGCGCTTTTCTTCATCTGCCATTTCAGTACATCCTCCTTCTGAATGTTACGTTCTCTTTCTGCGCAGTGCGTCAAATTTCGCAGAAAACTCGGTATTGTCAAGATCCTCCGCCTTTTTCCCGTCCGCCTGATAGGCATTCAGGATCTCCGCGCAGTCACTGACGGTTTTGTCATTGATCTCCACCTGCTCCAGATCGACACTGATGCGGGTGATATATGCGATCTCCTGCGGGGTGAAATCCTCGCCGAAGAGCGAAAGCGAATAGGTGTAGCCCTTTGAGAGCTGCTCTGAAAGATATGTATAGACACGCTTGTTGAATGCGGTGACAAAGTGCTCCGGCGGGACGGTCTCCTGCACCTTTTCGAGCATATCGGGATTGCGGAAGAGGTAGCAGAGGATTGTTTCCTCCGCCATTGCCTCCCTGCGGTGCGAGACCGCGTCCGGGTTCACGGGGTCGCGGGTCACTGCGGCATTCTGCACATTGCGCCACGCCTGCTTCTTCGCGCCGCCGCGCCGCTTGCGGAGCTCTGCATCCACCTGCGCCGACAGAATCTCCTTCTCGACGCCGTAGTCATGCGCGACACGCGAGAGGTAAATATCGCGCTGCATATCGTTTTCGATGTCTGCGAGCACGGCGACCGCCTTTTGCAGTGCGGCAATCTTGCCGTCCTCGGTGTCGGTGTCGGTGCCGGTCTTGCAGCGCTCCAGCTCAAAGGTCATCGCATCGTCGGCGTCCTCGAGCAGCACACGGAAAGCCGGCGGTCCGAATTTCTTGATGAATTCATCGGGATCCTTCGCATCGTGCATATGCAGGATGCGGGGTCTCAGCCCGACTGCCCGCAGCAGATTGATCGCTTTGACGGTCGCATTCTGACCGGCGGCATCGCTGTCATAGGAGATGACGACCTCCTCGGCATACTGCCGCATGAGCCTGCACTGATCGGGCGTGAGCGCCGTGCCGAGCGAAGCGACGACATTCTCAAAGCCCGCCTGATGAATCGCGATGACATCCATATAGCCCTCGGCGAGAATCAGCCGCTTCGACTGCGATTTCTTCGCAAACTGCATCGAGAAGAGATTGTGCCCCTTCTTGAACACGGGCGTATCGGAGGAGTTGAGATATTTCGGCTCGCCGTCCTTTTCGACCGTGCGCCCGCCGAATGCAATCACGCTGCCGCGCAGGTCGAAGATCGGGAAGATGACCCGGTTGCGGAAGCGGTCATAGAGCCGCCCGCTTTTCTGTGAGCGCCCGCAGAGATTCGCTGTAATGAGCTCGTCCTCAGTAAAGCCTTTCGCAATCATTGCATTGCAGAGCGAAAAGCCGCTGTCCCCTGCATAGCCAAGCCCGTATTTGTTGATGATCTGCGGCGAGAGGGCACGGTCACGGAGATAGACGAGCCCGCGCTTGTCCTGCCCGCGCAGCTGATCGTAATAGAACCTTGCGGCGGTGCGGTTGAGCTCCAGCAGACGCGTGCGGCGCTCAGCCTCACGGTTTCCCTGTGCATCCCGCGGGACGGTCATGCCCGCACGCTCGGCGAGCATCTGCACGGCATCCATATAGCTGAGCCCCTCGATCTGCATGATGAAGGTGATCACATCGCCGCCCGCATGGCAGCCGAAGCAATAGAAATGCTGATCCTGCGTATCCGTGTAAACCACGCAGGAAGGTGTTTTCTCGGAATGAAAGGGGCAGAGGCACTTCATCAGGGAGCCTGCCCGCCGGAGCTGCACATAGCTGCTCATCACTCCTTCGATCGGATTCGCCTGCTTCAGCGCATAGATAAAATCCTGCGGCAGCATATGTTCACCTCCCTTGTCAGTTGCCCTGCTCTGTTACATGATACCATATGTTCATGCGCACGCACAGAGGGGGCATGTTACCGCACATCCCAGGAGCGCGGCACAAACAGATATTCATATGTACGGATCGCGTAGTCATCGCTCATGCCGGCGATATAATCGCAGACAGCGCGGTCGAGCGCATACCGCTTCACGATTGCCTGATACTCCTCCGGCATTTTCTCGGGATGCGCACGGTAGTAGGTATAGAGCCGGCAGATCAGCTCGATTGCCTTCGGCTCCTCGGTCTTTGCGGCGGAATTGGAATACACATTTGCGTAGAGCCAGGCATGCAGCTCGTCATGTGCCTTTCGGATATCCGGCATCATATCCGGCACCTCGGCGCCGTGCTCGATCACCGATGTCAGCATCTTCGTGATGCGGGCGCTCTTGGAATGCCCGAGCACCTCTGTGCAGCTCTTCGGAAGATCGTCCTCGCAGATGATGCCGCCGCGGATCGCATCGTCAATGTCGTGATTGATATACGCAATGCGGTCTGCAAGGCGCACAAGATTGCCCTCTCTGGTCGCCGCAATGCGGTTTGTGTGGCAGATAAAGCCGTTCTTCACCTGCTGGGTGAGATTGAGGCCTTTGCCGTTTTTTTCGATATAGTGTACCACGCGGACGCTCTGCACATAATGCTTGTAGCCGTAAGGGCAAATGCTGTCGAGCGCACGCTCCCCCGCATGCCCGAACGGAGAATGCCCGAGATCATGCCCGAGCGCGATGGCTTCGGTCAGATCCTCATTGAGCCGCAGCGCTCTCGCCATCGTGCGGGCGATCTGCGCGACCTCCAGCGTGTGGGTCAGGCGGGTGCGGTAATGGTCGCCGATCGGAGAGAGAAAGACCTGCGTCTTGCGCTTTAAGCGGCGGAACGCAGAGCAGTGCAGGATGCGGTCGCGGTCGCGCTGGAACTCCGTGCGCAGCGGGCAGGGCTCCTCCTGCCGCACGCGCCGTGCCTCGTTCGCATGGCATGCAAGCGGGCTCAGGATCATATCTTCATATTGCTCGGTCTGCTCACGGACAGTCATCGGCGCACGCCCCTTTTCTGATTGTTTCAATATAATATACTCAGAAAGCGCCGGAAAATCCTTTTTTTCGCACAGGAGATGCAAATATTTTAGAGGAATAGACAACTCATCCATTCATATTCCGGCTTCACTTTGTGCATTGTGCAAACAGTCAGCGGGAAACAATCAGCGCGCAGGCTCCGATATAAACCTGCGCGCTGTGCGTCACGAAAAGAAATTGACAATCGCCTGAATGCCGCCGTAGGAAATCAGGCACATGATAACTGTCGCGAGGATCAGTCCGCAGAAGATCGCGGGGACTGACTTCTTGCGGCTGACATGCAGCAGCGCCGCGATCAGCGAGCCTGTCCATGCACCGGTGCCCGGCAGCGGGATGCCGACAAAGAGCAGCAGACCCATGAACTCATATTTGCGGATTTTTTCAGCCTTCGGACCTGTGCCGCGGGCTTTGAGCCAGAGCGCAAATTTGCTGATCCAGCCGATCTTGCAGCCCTCCATCCAGTTCAGGATCTTCTCGATGAACAGCAGGATAAACGGGATCGGGAGAATATTGCCGAGGACGCAGAAGCCGACCGCCTCCCACATCGGGATATTCAGCAGAGACGCGGCAATCAGACCGCCGCGCAGCTCTAAAATCGGGATCATCGAAATGATAAAGATGATCGCCTGCGGGGGCAGACCCCCGAGCGCAGATGTGAGCTTTTCGGCAAGTGCTTCCGTGCCGCCCGACATGAGCAGCGGCATGAGCAGATTGATCATAGCATTTTTCCTCCCGGTTTTCAGTCGTGATACGAACATTTCAATTATCCCACAAATCGGGCTGCGCGTCAAGCGATTTGCAGAAAATTACCGCTTTTGCACAATTTTTCAGCGACAATCCTCGGAAATTGTGGAATATCTCCAAAAAGCAATCAGGCGGAATCCCGTTCCTTGATGAACTAGCTAAATCGGCGGCGCAAATCTTTCTTTTTCCGGCACAATATGATAGAATATATCTATATATGTGCGATCCTGCACAAAGCTGCAAAATCGGATCATTTTGCACATAGAGAAAGGACGAAGATGATGGGATTTACAGTAACCGATCTGCACAAGAAATACGGCGATAAGGTGGTCGTCGATCACCTCAGCTTCCGTATGGATCAGCCCGGCGTTTATGCGCTGCTGGGGACAAACGGTGCAGGCAAGACCACCTCGATCCGCATGATCCTCAACATGCTCTCGCGTGACAGCGGCACAGTTGAATGGAACGGCGGACCGCTCACGCTGGATACCTGTAATGTGGGCTATCTTGCGGAGGAGCGCGGGCTCTATCCGAAGAATACGCTGATGGATCAGCTGATGTATTTTGCATCGCTGCGCGGCGTCCCGCGGGCAGATGCAAAGAAGCGCATCTCCTACTGGGCAGAGCGCCTGGAAGCGACCGAATATCTCTTCCCGCCTGCCGTAAACGGCAGAAAGCCGAAGCCGAAGAAAGCGGATCAGCTCTCGAAGGGCAACCAGCAGAAGATCCAGCTCATGCTTGCGCTGCTCTCTGATCCCGAGCTCATCATTCTCGATGAACCGCTCTCCGGCCTTGATCCCGTCAACACAGACCTCTTCAAGAGCATCATTCACGAGGAGATCGAGAAGGGCAAATACCTCATCATGTCGAGCCACCAGATGGCGACCATCGAGGAATTCTGCACGGACCTCACGATCCTGAACCGCAGCAAGACGGTCTTGCAGGGCAATCTCGCCGAGATCAAGAAATCCTACGGCAGAATCAATCTGTTCATCAAGACAGAGCAGGATATCAAGCCGCAGATCGAAGCAGCGGGCGTGAAGATCCTTTCCTCGGTCGGCTTCTCCTATCAGTGCCGCGTCACCGGCGATGAACAGGCAAATGCCCTGCTGAAAACGCTCGTTGCAGACGGCATCACGCTCGTCGCCTTTGAGCTCCGCGAGCCGAGCCTGCACGAGATCTTCGTAGAAAAGGTGGGGGATGCACATGAAGAAGCCTGAGACGCTGCGCGGCACGGGCACCGTCTTCCGGTACACCCTCGCACAGCATTACAAAACGATGTCGGTGCGCATCTTCCTGATCGTGCTCTTCGTGCTCGCGATCGCTTCGTTCCCGATCATCAAGGCGGTGAGCGGCGACAAGCAAGAGGTCACGGAAACATCCGTCACCCGGCTCTATCTCCGCAATGAAACGCCCTTTGCACTGACTGCCGATGATATTCACTCAGACAGCCGCTACAAGGATGTCGAGCTCACACCGACAGAAGCAGATGACACCGCGCTCGCAAAGCTTCTGAACGAAGAGGAAAGCGCCGCTGCTGCCGTCATTGCGCCGGCGGAGAACGGCATGGGCTTCACGCTCAATACCTACTTCGGCGAGCAGAGCAAAATCGGCTACGATGACGCTTCCACACTCGCGGATGTGCTTGAGGACGGTCTGCATGAAGCCATGCTCCGCTCCCTCAATGTTACCGCGGAACAGGAAGTCACGGTCCGCTGCCGTGCGATGGCGCAGGTCGCGACTGTCACCGATTATCTCCGCGGCACATCCGTCGAAACGGACACCGGCACACACGCCATGATCAATCTCGTATACTCTTATATTGTACTCATCCTGAGTGCGCTCTCCATGAGCTACATCTTCCAGCTCTGCATGGAGGAAAAGGTCTCGAAGCTTGTGGAATCGCTGCTGGTGAGCGTCTCCCCGACGGCGCTGCTCATCGGCAAAATCCTTGCGGCATCCTGCATGATCTTCCTCGGCATCGGAATCGACGCCATCGGGCTGGTGATCTCCTATCAAATCGCCTATTCCGGCAGCGGCACCGGCATCCTTGCAATGATCTTTGAGAAGTTCATGGGGCTCAGTATTTCGGGGCTGCATCTCAGCATCGGCATGCTGCTGCTGGCGGTTCTCTGCATCCTGCTTGCATATGCGATCTGCGCAGCATTCAGCGGCATCGTCGGCTCCTGCTGCTCAAAGACAGAAGACACCCAGCAGGCAAGCCTTGCCGTTGTCATGTTCATCATGATCGGCTATCTGGCCGCTTCGCTGACGCCCGCAGCCGAGAGCGATGCTGTCAACATCTTCTGCGCGCTCTTCCCGCTCACCTCTATTTTCACCGCGCTGCCGAACTTCATCTGCGGCAAGATCGGCCTGCCCGTATTCGCACTGGCGCTCCTGATCCAGGCTGTGACCGCGTTTCTGCTGGCACGCCTCGCCGGCGCTGTCTACCGCATGATGCTGCTCTACCGCGGCAATGTGCCGAAGCCGCGTGAGCTCTTCCGCATGCTCCGCGAAAACCGCGCTTCGGCAAAGGGAAAGGAGGATGCACATGAAGGCTAATCCGCTCGCCGGAACCGGCAAGGTTTTCGGCTTCACATTCAGGCAGACATGTCTCTCGAAAGGCTGGCTGCTCTCGACCATCCTGATCGCAACGCTGCTGCTCGGCGGCATTCCGCTCATCTTCTTCGGCATCACACATGCCATGATGAAGGATGAGGAGGAGCCCGACAATTCCAAACGCATCCAGTCGGTGCTCGTGGTCGATGAAACAGAGGGCACCGCAGATTACAGCGTGCTCGATGACACAGTCAAATATGAAGCATTCAGCACGATCGACGAAGCAATCGGCTCGGAGAAATGCAATGAAAACGCAATCATTCTCCGCGTGACCAAGCCCGACAGCAAATATCTGCTGACGGCATATCTCCCGGAAAATGCGGCAGTCTCCCGCAGCCGGGCAAGCGGCTTCGCAGAATACGCAGCGGCGCATTTCACCGAGATCCTGCTGCAAAAGGCGGATATGTCGCTGGAGGAAGCTGCGGTACTGACCATGCCCGTCCAGACAAGCACAGAGTCCCTCGCGAAGGACTATGACCCGGATGCGCCGGAGGACGACGATCTTTCTGAAGCGCTCGGCTTCCTGATCCCGTTCCTGATGCTGATGCTTGTCTATATGATGGTCATTCTCTACGGACAGAGCATGGCAAACAGCGTGATGCTGGAGAAGACCTCGAAGCTCATGGAAACAATCCTCACGGCGGTTGAACCCTTCCCGCTCATGCTCGGCAAGCTGCTGGCAACCGCAAGCGCGGCGATCGCGCAGATCTTCATCTGGATCGCATGCGGCATCGGCGGCACACTGATCGGCACGGGGCTTGCGGTCACGATGCTCCCCAGCAAGACCGATATGACGATGGAACAGGCACAGAGCGCGGCGGTCATGATCGACGGCGCTGTGGAGAACCTCAAATCCGGCTCCTATCTCACGCTTGCGGCGCTCCCGCAGGTATTTCTCATTCTGGCGCTCGGCTTCCTGCTGTATCTCGCACTCGGTGCTGTTGCCGGTGCGCTGGCAACGAAATCCGAGGATCTCAACAAGACGAATGTTGTCTTCGTGCTCGTGCTGGTTCTCAGCATGTTCATGTGTCTCAATATGTCGCCGGACGAAGGCGGCGATTTCACGATGATTTCCGCCGCTGCATGGCTCAGATACTTCCCGTTCACGGCGCTGCTGACCGTACCGAGCGATCTGCTGCTTAGCAAGATGTCGCTCGCGGGCGGCTGGGTGTCGATCCTGTGCATGGCAGCAGGTGTGATACTGCTGGTGCTGCTGGCGGCTGTGGTCTACCGCCTGCTGGTGCTCTACCGCGGCAATCCGCCCACGCCGAAGGCGCTCATGCAGATGTTCCGCGATCAGAAAGCGGAAAAGTAATAAATCCGATGCCCCCGGTACGCTGCATGTACCGGGGGCATTCTGCTGCCTGTAACAATCCTGCATACAAAAAAGCACCGGATCCGAAGACCCGGTGCTCTTGTTTGAACGGTACTTGTCCGCAAATTACTCGTTGATCGCGGTGACAACGCCGGAACCGACGGTCTTACCACCCTCACGGATAGCAAAACGCAGACCCTGCTCGATAGCGATCGGAGTGATCAGCTCAACAGAGATCTCGATGTTGTCGCCGGGGTTGCACATCTGGACGCCGTCCGGCAGAGTGATGATACCGGTAACGTCAGTTGTACGGAAGTAGAACTGCGGTCTGTAGTTGGAGAAGAACGGCTTATGACGGCCACCCTCTTCCTTCTTCAGAACGTAGACCTGACCCTTAAACTTGGTGTGCGGATGAATGGAGCCCGGCTTG
>JAEEGK010010691.1_pt1 | contig 21130 bp, 18 predicted proteins | sample 8958771 | NCBI WGS metagenome assembly JAEEGK01 (sample SAMN16246547, study PRJNA631951) | gut metagenome | biome: gut microbiome; feature: rumen; material: SC-attached | host: Bos | place: Iran: Karaj | collected 2018-10 | reverse complement strand
TGGCAGCATATCTCTCAGGTATTGTTTTTACAGTTACATCAAAACTCATATTCTGCTCCTTCCTCAGCCTCTTTCTGGCTGTTTCCAGAAGCATCAGTTTGTACTCCGTTTCTTTGGAAAGCTTTGATAGTTCCATCTGCCTCTCTGACAGAAAGGCATCCATCTTTTCTTTATCATCATAGCTGTCAAGGATCTTGATAATATCTGCAAGGGCAAAGCCCATATCCTTGAGTGATGTGATCCTTCCGATGACAAAAAGCTGTTCCTCGCGATAATAGCGGTACCCGGTAAAATCATCGATTTCAGCCGGTTTCAAAAGTCCGATATCATCATAGTGACGTAACATCCTGATGCTTACTCTGGATAGTTTTGAAAATTCGCCTATTTTAAGCATTTGTTCCTACCTCCATGGATGTTTTTCTCTTGAGCTCACTACAACGATAATCCCTCACATAATGTGAGAGTCAATACACTTTTTAACAAAAAAATTCTTTTCTTTTTCAAAAAAGGCTGTGTTTAATTGCCGCTATTCTCTTTTCTATCATCCTTATCCCCTATTCTAACATAATTCTTGGCAAAAGCAACGGGATTACGTATAGTCAAAACAAGCTGAACAATGGATTTTGCCATTATCCTATCTTCCAGCCGACTGCCTGTTTTCTGCCGGAAATGAAATTCTTATAGATACCGTCTTCCGCCATCAGTTTCTCATGGTTACCCTGCTGCACGATCTTTCCTTTATCGATCACAACGATCTGATCAGCGTGGCGGACCGTCTTGAGCCTGTGGGCGATCATGATGATGGTCTTTTCCTTTGTCAGGTTTTCGATGGCTTCCGTCAGCTCCTTTTCATTTTCGGGATCTATGTTGGCGGTAGCTTCATCCAGCACTATGATGGGAGCATCTTTCATAATGGCTCTGGCAATGGCGATACGCTGTTTTTCTCCCCCGGAAAGTGTCGCTCCTCCCTCTCCGATCACTGTATCATATCCCTTAGGAAGTGCACTGATAAAATCATGACAGGAAGCCTTTTTGGCTGCCTCAACCACTTCTTCCATTGAAGCTTCCGGTTTGCCGAAACGGATATTATTGGCAATGGTATCCTCGAAAAGATAGACTCTCTGGAAAACAAAGCTGAAATTCTCCATGAGGCTGTCAAAGCTGTAGTCTTTGACATTTCGTCCCCCGAGAGTGACCTCTCCTTCCTGAACATCCCAGAAGCGGGCGATCAGGGAAGTGATGGTCGTCTTTCCTCCGCCGGAAGGTCCCACTATGGCAGTAGTGGTCTTTTCCTTGATGTCCAGAGTCACATCATCGATTATCTTTCTGTTTTCATATGCAAAGCCCACATGCTCCAGATGGATGTCCCTGTTTGCAGGCTTAATGTCTTCTCCGTCGATGTCCATCTGCTCAATGTCAAGGATCTCATTGGCCAGATCCACACCCTTACCGATGATTTTTAAGAGTGCCGTGTATACACCTGCGAGATCCAGTGACTCAAATATCATAAAGGAGCAAAGAAGCATAGTGATGGTATACACAAGTTCCATCGTTCCCGAAAGATAAAATGCCAGAGAGACTCCGGCTATGGCCACGCCGATCAGTTTTACGACAAGGTTCTGAACGCCCACTGCCGGTATGGCTGCAAGTTCCGCAGTGATATCGGCCTTCTTTTTCCTTTCAATGGATTTCTGCACCCGGGACTGATTCTGACCGATAATGTTGTAATTCCTGATCTCAGCTATTCCCTGGATGTACTCCAAGATCACACCGACCATTTCCCGATCTGCAGAGAGCTTTTCGCCTGCCACTCTTTCCACACTTCTGTTGGTCCACTGATTTACCAAAAGAAAAACACCGATGCCCGCAAGAGAAACAAGTCCGATCCTCACATCAAATGCAAACATGAACAGCGCCACCACAACAGTTGTGATGCTTCCCTGAAGAACCATCATAATGGCACGGGTTGCAATGTCCCCGACCTGTTCCATGGTATTGGTCGTAACGGATGTAATGTGACCAAGACTTGTGTCATTGAAATATCCCATGGGAAGATATCTTAAATGTTCGCCGATCTCGATACGCTTAAGGGCACAGGTGTCATATCCCGCTTCAGTCTGAAGCATGGAAGAAAAACGGTTCACGATCATCTTTCCCACGGTGCTGATCAGCATAAATCCCATGACGATGAGCATGGTCTTTACATCTATGTTCTGATCAAGCACGGCCTTAATGGCAAAGAATGCAGCCGGTATCTTCATGGCCGTAAACATGGCTTCAATGACGCCAAGCGCAGCCGAAACGTAGAATTTATTTCTGTTCTTTTTACTGCAAAAATCAAAAAACTTTCGTACCATCTTAAGCATATGTAACCTCCCCATCACTGTCCTTTGCCATACTGTGAGCTTCCCACATCTTTCTGTACAAGTCGCAGGATTTAAGAAGTTCTTCCTGCGTGCCCTGTGCCTCTACATTTCCGTCATTTATCACAAATATCCTGTCCGCATCCACTATTGTTGAGAGACGATGCGCGATAACGATAAGTGTCCTGCCCTTTACAAGCTTTGCAACACTCATCTGTACCAGTGCCTCGTTCTCGGGATCCGTGTATGCCGTGGCTTCGTCAAGGATAACGACAGGTGCATCCTTGAGCATGGCCCTTGCAATGCAGATCCTCTGTCTTTCACCTCCCGACAGATGACCTCCCGCGCCGCCGACTATCGTGTCATAGCCGTTTTCAAGCCCTAAGATGAACTCGTGACATCCCGTGGCTTTGGCTGCATTAATGACTTCTTCGTCCGTTGCCCCGGCTTTTCCGAGTCTTATGTTTTCCTTGACAGACATATCGAAAAGGTAATTGTCCTGTGCTACGTAAGCTATGCGGCTCGTGTAATACTCAAGCGGGAGTTTCCTAATGTCCACGCCTCCGTATGTGATCGTGCCGGAATCCACATCCCACAAGGAATCGATCAGTCTCGCGACAGTGCTTTTTCCGGATCCGGACGGGCCTACAATAGCCGCAACCTCACCCTGCTTTATCTCCATATTGATACCGTGAAGAACTTCCTTTTCCTTGTAGGTAAATCTCACATCCCGAAGAACAATGTCCGATCCTTCCGGTTTCTGTGTGATGGACTCCGGCCTTACCATATCCTTTCTTTCAAGTATCTCCGTCACTTCACCGAAGATGGTCCCCATCTTCAAAAGATCATCCGTGTAGGAGAAAGCGACGACCAAAGGCGTGATCAGTCCCGTTGACAGGATGATACAAGTTATGAAACCTTCGGGAGACAAAGATCCGCTTTTCACAAGAAGAAGTCCTACCGGAAGCACTCCCAGGAATGTAGCGGGCAGAAATGTCATGGTTCCGGTCTGGGGCCATATGCATCTTCTCATCCATTCTATGAACACATCCGCGCCTTCTCTTGCAGCTGTCACAAATTTCTCGTAGGAACTGCCGGTCTTTCCGAAGGCCTTGATCACTTCAATTCCATTAATGTACTCAACGGCAGTGTCATTCAGCTTCTTTGTTTTCTGTACCGAAAGTTCATATCCGCCACGGCTCTTGTACAGCATGGCCGCCATGAATACAAGTCCGATCGCCGCACCGACAAAATTGGCAAGCCCCACTCGCCAGTCGATGGTCATGATGTAAACAAACATGACGATGGGAAGCACGATATTCGCAGTAAACTCGGGAACTATGTGTGCAAGTGTCGTTTCCATGGAATCTACACGCTCAACGATGATGTTCTTGTAAGTTCCGCTGTTGTCATCAAGCACGGATCCAAGAGGGATCTTTGAAAGTTTTTCGCAGAGCTGTTTTCTGATACCTCCGAGAACCGTAAATGTTGCAGCATGTGACAGTCCTGTCGACAGTGAATGGAGCGTCACTCTGATCGCCCAGAACAATCCCATAAGTAGCACCTGCTTCAGGTAATAATCCCACTCCCTGTTGCCGGCAAGCAGCTGTCCGACGATCCTTGCAATGATCAGATACGGAACAAATGATGCCGCCACGCCAAGCATAGCAAGCAAAACACTCCCTCCGAAATACGCCCTCTTTCGCCCCGCGAATTCAAGCACCCAGGATACCAATCCTCTTTTTTTCATTTTGTGTATTTCCTCCTTAATCCCTTTTAATTTTTGGTGAATATATGCATTTTAAAGTTAGTGTAAGCTAACCATTCTGCCTTTTTTTAGGGAAACGCAGTTATAAGCGTTTCCCGTTTTGAATAATAAAGCGTGTTTGCCATGCCGCTATTCAGTTATCGTTCAGGCGTTTGGGTTAGCTAACGCTAACTCTAAACCGATAACTTACATAAGAAAAAGAGCCCTAAGGCTCTTTCTACTTCACTCCCATTATCTTAAGCCACCCCGGCATAAAGAATTCCCGGACCGTATTAAGGTATTTCTCAATCTTTATTTCATCATAGTCATGTATGATCGGTTCAAAGCATGCTGTAAGATACGCGGAAAGCAGCATGTGCATCTCCTCCTCACTAAGTTCTGCAGCCGGATACCCCTTTTCTTTCATATATCTTATGGCTTCCAGAAACTCTTTCTGATTTCCCTTAACATAATCGTGTATAAAATTCTCATATTTCGTCCCACCTGAACGAGACATAAGAAGAATGAACTCATCCCTGCGCGGAAGAATAACCTCCTTGATCATATCAACGAAGGTCTCTCCGCATAACTCTTCTTTCAGCATTCCTGCGTCAGCAAGGCTGAACTTTTTTTCAGTGTGCCTTGCAGTCCACGTCTTGATGCCTTCGACCAATGGTTCCACCATAGCATTAAACATGGCTTCTTTATCCGCATAGTGTCTGTATAGTCCGGCTGATGTCATTCCGGCCCGTGCTCCGATACTTCTGATCGAAGCATCCTCATAACCTTTTTCAAGGAACTCTTCTTTGATAGCTTTCTTAACTTTTTCGTGGCTTAATGTCTTATCTCTCGGCATATAAAAACCTCAATGTATCAAAAAAGTAATCATTGATAGCTAACATAGATTACGATAATTCCCCTTTTTTGTCAAGGATACTTTTTAAAACATTTAAAGTGAGTCGATGGGGACAGGTCATTTTGACTCGCCCACGGTGAGTCAAAATGACCTGTCCCCATCGACTCACCTGCGTCATTTTCTCCAGTTTTCCCTCACACGATCCATGATCTCGAGCATCCTGACCGACTCATCAAGGGGCATGGAAATGCTTTCCGTACCGCCTTTTTGAATGCATTCCATGCTTTCAAGGAATTCATATTCATAGCCGCTGATCTGCTTTGGGATGTCAAAGTGCCGGATCAGACGGTCTGAGGTATCAAAAACATTGATCTCCGAAGGATTGTTGATGTTTTCAACAACCATGTAGCCTTTGTCACCGTGGAATATGCCTTTTCGGTCGGAGCGCGGGTAAATGCTGTGAGTCAGCACCGCCATCCTGCCGTCATTGTAGAATACAGTGATGGATTCGTCACTGTCCACGCCTGTTTCCGTGAAGCGTACGGAAGATTCGATCCTTGCGATGTCATGACCGAAATGCATCAGCATGAAGTTGATCCCGTAAACTCCGATGTCAAGCAGTGCGCCGCCGGCAAGTTCGGGCCTGATGATCCTTTCGACATTTGAAATGGGATAGGAAAGATTTGCCGTCATGGTGTAAACTTTCCCGATCAGCCCGCTTTCAAGGATGTCATCGATCATCTTTCTTGAAGGCATGTACCTCGGCCAGATTGCTTCGGAAATGTAGACCTTCTTTTCCGCAGCAAGGCGCATGATCTCCCGCGCCTGCTCAGCATTCTCGCAGAACGCTTTCTCGCACAGCGCTGCTTTCCCGTGCTCTATGCACATCTTCATATGCTCAAAGTGGTGGGAATGGGGTGTTGCGATGTAAACCAGTTCCACTTCGCTGTCCTCAAGCATCTCTTCGTAATTCCCGAAGGCCTTTTTAAATCCGTGCTCCGATGCAAACTTCTCTGCCTTTTTCAGATCTCTTGAAGCCACTGCATAGCAGGTGACCTCGCTCATCTGTTCCAGTGTTTTTGAAACCGTGCCCGCAATGGAACCTGCGCCCAAGATCGCTACATTCACAATAATACCTCCTTTTGAAAGCTTTTCCGCACTCAACCTTTTCTTTCACGAATTATACACAAAATATTGCTCCTTCTCAAGGCTGAAAAGGAGCACATCTTAATATATATTTAATATGCGAAATAGGCATATATATTGTATAATAACTAATAAATTGTATACAAAATTATCTTATCGGAGGGATATTCTATGAACAAAGAACAATTCATACGTGCGAACAAAATGGCTTTTATCATTAATCTGTTCGTTTTGATCTCTGCACTGCTCCTCATGATCTTTCAGGGATTGGAGATCGGTTTCAGCGCAGGCATCATCGTGGAGATCATCGCCACACTTTTAGCCTTTTGCTCCCTTATGGTGGGCATTACAAAGGGTAAGGACAATAAACTTGGTGTTATGACCATCCTCACGGCATCTGCTTTTGTCTATCTGGTGGTCATCCTTGTCCAGAACCAGTTCGTGTTTTTCTCATATGGTATCCCGATCCTCGTTTCAGCCATTGTTTATCTGAATCTTAAAGTAGTAAAAGCGGGAATGGCCGAAATGGGTGTTACCTACCTTATCCTCTTCATCAGGAACATAGTTTCCGGAACGGCAGTTCTTAAAGAAACTGTGGTGGATACGGTTGTTCTTGTCCTGGTTCTTGTCACAGTGTACTATGTGGTGAAGCTGCTTGTAGCCTTCAACAAGGAGAACACTGAAAAGATCGAAGCGGCTTCGGAAAAGCAAAAACAGACCTCCGACAGCATCGTGGAGACCGCCAACAGGATCGGCGAATTCTTCCAGACCGTTAATTCAAATATGGACAATCTGAAGCTCATGGTTTCCGAAAACAGGGATGCCATGGTCAAGATCGCGCAGAACACAGAGACCACAGCCCGTGACATCGACGTCCAGGCTGAAAGATGTCGTGAGATACTCCACCAGACGGAAGAAACAAACGTAAGTAAAGACCGCATGATACAGGCTACGAAATCGGCAAAACAGACCATCACCGACGGTAATGCGGTACTTCGCGAGCTGAAAGAAAGAGCTCAGGAAGTTGAACAGGACAGCATGGCTACAATGGAAGCCACATCCAAGGTCAACGAAAAGATCAAAGATGTCCAGACCATCGTAGGTTCCATCATTGCCATTTCCGGGCAGACCAACCTTCTTGCACTTAACGCATCCATCGAAGCAGCAAGAGCAGGCGATGCGGGTCGCGGCTTTGCGGTTGTTGCGGAAGAGATCAGAAATCTGTCCGAACAGACAAATGAAGCATCCGATAAGATCACTCAGATAATAAAAGAACTGACAGAAGATGTGGAAGTAACGGTTTCAAAATTTGAAAACATGACAGGATCCGTAAGAGAGCAGAATAACATGATCGTTTCCACAGGCGAAAGATTTGATGACATCAACGAGAACGTAACCAACCTTCTTTCCGAATTCTCCGAACTTGAAGCAGGTATCAATGCAATATCCAAGTCTACTGTGGAGATCAACGAAAGCATAAACAACCTGGCAGGCAACAGCCGAACCATCGCCGATCTTACAAAGGAGGGCGAGGATTCGTCCATGGCTGCGGTATCTTCCTGCAGCAACATGGGAAATGTTCTGGACAGCATACACGGCGCTGTGCGTGAACTGACTGCACGTTAATGATCATTCTTCGGGACAGGGCTTAGCCCTGTCCTTTTTTTGCTCAAAGGTATCATCTGTCCTTTAGCATCCGTACCAGAGTGATACCGTTGGTAATGACCGTAGCGGCATCAAAAACAGCCCCCACGTAGGACCTGATCATGAAATGATAGAAGATCCAGGGGATAAAAGACAGGGTCACCAGCAGCTTGAACCTGACGGGATCCTTTACGTCCATAAAAATAATGTACACGGTACAGATCGTTGCGGGGATGATCCCCAATGCTCCCTGATCATTCAGGACCACAGTCATGGCGACGGAAAGGATGATGATGATCACTTTCCATATCCAATTCAGCTTCTCCCTGTAACAAAGGTAGTTTCTGAAGCAGGATATCACGTTGCTCACAGCGCCTGTTACAGCCCCCAGAAGCAGCAGACTTACAGCCTGCAAAAGGAGCTGGATGGTCTGCAGGATCAATATGCCTGACTTTTTCTTTATCGCACCGGTCCCCACCTGGAGCCCGGATGCGATAAACTCGATGATATTAGCGATTACAACCGTGATCATGACTCAAACGGGAATCTGTAATCCAGTCCAAACTCATCTCTTAAGGAGATCAGTTCCTTCTGAATGCTCTCCCCCACGGGAACGCCCTTGTCTTTTCGTTCGTTCCACGCGATCCACTCTTTCTCACCCGCAGTGTAGATCCTCTCGGCGCCGGGTGCCTTTCTCGAGTTTCTTAAGCCTCTCAGTATCCCGCCGGCTGTTTCTTTGAATGTGTCAAGTCCCATGAAGAACTCGGGATTTATCACAAAGAAGAAATGCCCCAGCCGGTACATTCTCTTGTTTCCGTTTTCATCCACTCCGCTCAGTTCCTTAAGATAAGGGCCGCCCGCAAGTGCAGCGGACAGGATCTCGACTATGGTAGTGAAGCCGTAGCCCTTGTAGCCTCCGGTCTCCTCTCCCAATCCTCCGATGGATAAAAGTGCGCAATTTCCCGCACGCATATTCTTTAAGATCTCGCCCGAATCGGTCATTGTTCCGCCGTCTTTTGTGACAACAAGTCCTGCGGGAGTGTCTTTTCCCGATCTCTCGTAGAACTCGATCTTGCCGTTTTGAACTATGCTTGTGGCGCAGTCGAAATTAAAAGGAAATTCTTCGTCGGTGGGCATAGTGAAGGTCAGGGGGTTAGTTCCCATCATGGGCTCCACACCGAAGGTGGGAGCAACGGAAGGTCTCGCATTGGTTCCGGAGATTCCGATCATGCCCTCTTTTTCCGCCATTGTGGTCCAATAGCCTGCGATACCGTAGTGAGTGGAATTAAAGATCGTTCCTCCTGCCATTCCGTACTTCTTCGCCTTTTCGATCAGCATTTTCATCATTCGATGACTCGCAACCATGCCCATACCGTTGTTCGCATCCATAACGACAGTGGTAGGTGTTTCTTTTACAATATCCGTCTTTGTAACGGGAAGCAATGTTCCGTTTTTGATCCTGTCAAGATAGATGGGCTTAAATCTGTTGCAGCCGTGGCTCTCTATGCCTCTGCGGTCGCTTTCAAGAAGAACATCCGCACAGATAGCGGCGTCCTCCCTCGGAACTCCGTACTTTTCAAACACGTCGATCATAAATGAATTCATCATTTCCCAAGGTACAAAAGGTCTGTTTTCCGTCATAATACATCTCCCTCTTTATATTTTAGGAGTTTTCTCCTGCACACCATAATAACACTTATTCTTGTCCCTGTCTTTATGAAAACAGTTTTTATATTAAACCTTTTATCTTAAACCTTTTATCTTAATCCCCGGCTGTTGTTAAGGAGAGTTTCGCTGAACATGAACAATACATCCTGACCGTTAAACCGAATGTACCTCCCAAGTACATCGGGATGAGCATATCTCAGGTCGACCACATACACCGTCCGGTAGCCTGAAGCCAGTAACGGTGCCATCGACGATCCGAAAGAGTCTCTGAAAACGATCAATTCCCCTTCGGGAGCTGCCGGATTGTCGATCCTTACGAGTCCTTTTCCCCCGCCGAGAAACAAGGTGTAAAGGTCTTTTTCATCACAATTTTCCGGATCGCAGACAGGCATAGGCGCTCTGGTTTCAAGATCTGTCACATTAAGCCGATCGATGAATCCGCCCGTGAGCCACCTGATGCTCTCCCCTTCGGGCTTCATTGCGGACTGTCCCGCATATACTCCGAAAAAAGGAAAGATCTCTTCCGTTTCAAAGCTTTCATCAAGAAGCGAAACGTCTCTTCCCATTGTTTCAAGCATATATTTTGCAACGGGTATCAGCTTTTCCTGCCGCCAATGGGTGTCCGTAAAGTAATAGTCTTCAAGTTCAAGAACAGCTCTGAGAGAAAAAGCCTTTGCAAAAGGCAGCGCCTCTTCGTACATTTTGTCCATATTTGCCGTGTCAATTGTGGGATAACCGTACTTTCCCACAAGGCTGCTCTTATCGGGAACAAGCGTGCAATAAATGTTTCCGCCGGACTTTTTCAGGTACTTCTCCCAAACATATCCGAATCTTTCCGCCGCATATCCCACAGAATCCTCATTGATCTCTTTTTGAAGATTGATCAGATAGCCGTTGTATTCTATGAAGCCGTTATATTCGTGCTCTCTCAGCATTTTTGTCTGAAACAGCATTCGTAAGTGCCTGAATTCTTCTCTGTTAACAAAATGGTCAGCCATCCATCCGTCAAGCTCGCCGAACCAGCTCCCGTCCATGATGGTTTTCCCTGAAAGTTCGGGCGCAGAAGCAAGCGGACGTCGCTCTGACAGTGACCATGTCTCTTTGGGAGACGCGAAGAGGGAAATGCTCCCCAGTGCCAATGCCGCAACAAAGGACACCGCAGGGAGAGCAGCTGTTATTCTTTTTGGCATATCATCCCTCCTTAAAACCTGAAATAAAGGAACGGTGAAAAACTGCCGTCCACGAGATAAGCGGTTGCAAAAACAAGTACAAAAAGGATAAGAGCGGATCTTAACACAGGCACGAGTGCCCGGCCTTTTCCGGATAACGAAAGCTTTTTTGCAAGGCTCAAAGGTAACGGCGTTGCCCCTATCAGAGCGACTGCAAGGAGCAGAGCCGCGCCACTCAAAAGATAACCGCTGTCAGAGCTTAAGAGCGGTGCACCGCCGAACATCTTTTTAAACTGTGCCGTCGCTTCGGAAAGATCCGTAAAGCGGAACCACACGAACAACAGAACAGTAACGGCAAGAACAAAGCCCCTTTTAAACACGGATAAAGCTGCATTATCGTGAGTCCGTTTACCTGCCGCCCTTTCCAAAATAACTTCAAGCATGAGCATTATCCCGAAGCTTAACCCCCAAAGGACAAAGTTCCATGATGCTCCGTGCCAAAGCCCGGTGCAAGCCCAGACTACAAGAAGATTTACAATGTGCTTCGGAAGCCCTTTACGGCTGCCCCCGAGAGGGATGTAAAGGTAATCCCTGAACCAGGTGCCCAAAGAAATGTGCCAACGCCTCCAAAATTCCCGAAAACTCCGGCTTACGAGAGGATGATCGAAGTTTTCCGGAAGATCGAACCCGAAGGTGTGTGCCAGACCGATAGCCATATCGCTGTAACCCGAAAAATCGAAATAAACGTACAAAAGAAAAGCAAGAGCTTCCGCCCAGGCAACAATGACGGAGGGATTGCCTTTTGAAGCAGCATCGCAGAAGGCATACAGCCTGTCTGCGATCAGCACTTTTTTTCCGAGTCCGACGGTAAATCTGAACAGACCGTTACTTACACGTTCCATGCTGTATGTACGTTCCCTGAGATTTTCTTTCACGGTTTCAAAGCGCACAACCGGTCCGGCGATAAGCTGCGGAAAAAACGAAACGTAAAGAGCAAGATTCGGGAGACTTCTTTCTGCGGGATACTTACCGCGATAAACGTCTATCCCGTAACTCACGCTTTGAAAAACATAAAAACTGATCCCGATGGGAAGAGGCAGTTTCAAAAGCTTCAGGCGCTCTTCTCCCGCAAGAGAATTCACGGTTTCCGGGATCAGATCAGCGTACTTGAAAAGTCCCAAAAGTCCAAAACTCAGGAGCAAAAAAACGATCAGAAACAGCTTTTTCTTTCTTCCTTCCGAGGCCTCCATGAGCCTTCCGAAAGCATAGGTGACAAGGATCTCCCCCACCATCAGCAGAAGGTAGATCTGCTCGCCGCAAAAATAGAAAAGAAGGCTTGCTCCGAGGAGCACTGCATTCCTGAGTCTCGCCGGGGCAAGAAAATACAGGAGCAGTACTGCCGGAAGGAACAGATATAAAAATGTCAGACTTGAAAATACCATAAACCGTTATTTTTCCGTTTCTTCATTACACATCATGAACAATACGACGTTACCGTCCGTTTCCGTAATGATGGTGTTTGCCGTCATGCAAACGTTCCATGAGAGATTGGCATTGTCTTTCAGCATCTTTGCAAAGGCCTCTGCATCAGCGGAGGGATCCAGGCGAAATACATAACCGATAAAAAGGTTGGGACTGATGAGCGGTACAAAACCGGCTGCTTCGGCAAACCCTGTGATCTCAACATCTTTGTCAAAGCCGCCGAAACCTGCGATACGGCCGGGTTCTACCGTTTTTGAGGCAAGACCGTTGAATTTCTGATGAGTAACAAAATACTCAGCCAGATCCGTCATCTTTGCTTCGGGATGAGCTGCAAGGTAATCGTGGAAGATCTCGACAAAGTCTCTTGCCTTTTCCGCGATCTTTCCGGTTATGGGCTTCATGTTCGTATCATACATCGAAAAATAAAGCTTTCCGTCAGCAACGAAGCTGACAGTTCCATCAGTACCGTTTTCCCAGTCCATCCACTTGGGATCCGCATTTGCGAGCAGGCTCTCTTCCAGCTTTTTAAGGTCTGTTCCCTCTTCCGGAACAAAAACGTAAACCAGGGATCCCTTTCTGCTGACGTTGTCTGTGATGCAGAGAAGGTCTTTAACGCCCGCGGGCTTAAAATCATAGTTCATACCCGGGAAGTACCATTCCGTGTTTTCCTTCTCAAAGAGCCTGAAATAAGGGTTCTTCACTATGTCGGAGAAGATCTTTTCAAGATTCCCTTCAGGATTTGCTTTTGCGATCTCCTTAAGAAAGGCTTCCATGTCGATGGGACCCGTAATTTCTTCCTGAGCAGGCGATCCGGTGGGCACTGCATTCGAGTCATCCGTTGCCTTGTTTCCGCATCCGGCGAAGATCGAGGCAATAATAGCTAAAGCAAGTAAAAGAGCAATATATTTTTTCATTTAATATTTCCTTTCCGTAGAGCATATAGTTTGTTAATTGTTTCTTCGGGGATCTTTACGAAGTAACCGTCAAGGTTCTCGTATCCCACGTATCCGCCTTCTGTCAGGATAAGGCGTACTTCCGTTCCGTCCTTCATGGTGAGCACAAGGCGTGCATTGACCTCTCCGCTTTCAGTTAAAGCAGTGAATGCGGCACTGTCCATCGCATCAAGGACATCATTCCATGTTTCTCTTTCAATTTTCGTTCTCGAATCTGCTGTTTCGTAAAAAGCATGTTCCGTCAGCTCCGAAAGATGAAGCCTGTACTCGAATAGGTCGCTTCCGACACTTAAAGATATACCGTTAAGGCGCTCCAGGATCTCATAAGCATAACCCGTTCCTCCTGCATCATTACGGTTCACCTGTTTTACGCAGAGTCTGAAATCCGTGCCGTATCCCTTAAGGGAATAAACATCTCCCTTAAGATTCGACCTTATCTCGGATGAAGTTTCAAAAAGGTTCTTTGCCGTACCGAGGTTCTGATCGAGTAATGCTTCCGCTGCATCAGTCTCTATGCCCGTACCCGTGTCACTGCGGGTGTAGACATTCCCCTCATACACAAGGACTGATGTGAACTTTTCGGTGATTTCTTCCTCAGTCAGTCCCGCCAGATCGATCGCAGGAACATCAACACCGAAGGACAGTATCCTTGTATCAATCGGCTGATAGTCTGTACTCAGGGGCTTAATCTGATCCGCAGGTTCATTTCTTAAAAGCCTCGGGATGACTAAGGCTGTACCCGCCACAAGCGCTATGCCTGCAGCTGCAACAACCGTCTGCATTATGCGGCGTCTGTACTTTACGGGCCTTATTGCCGGGAGATCGGCTTCATTTATATACTTTTCGTTTATGCCTCCGATGGCTTTCAAAAGATCATCGTCCTTCATATGGCATAACCTCCTTTTTCCAAGTGTTTTTTTAAGGCAGCGCGCAGTCTGAAGAGCACAACCTTCACCTTGCTTTCGGAAAATCCGTACTTTTCCGAGATCTCCTGTACGGTATCAAAATACCAGTATCTTCTGACAAAGATGATCCTCTGTTCTTTCGGACAGGATTCAAGGAACGCATCTATCTGTTCCGTCAGAAATGCGGCATTTGCTTCTTCTTCGGGATCGTTGCCCGCAGGAAGACATTCCTCCATCTCCTGTGTAAGCTCACAATGCACGGCATATCTCTTTTGTGCACTGTTTTTCTTACAAACATTCAATGCAATGTTTCTCACGATACGACCGACAAAAGCAAAAAGATAAGTCCTGGGCTCATGGGGCGGGATCAGATTCCATGTTTCGTTATAGGTATCATTCTCGCACTCCTTGGCCGTTTCAATGTCATTCAGAATATTGTCGGCTATCCTTCTGAGTTTAGAACCGTATTTAAGCGCTGTCTGATTAATGGCTTCTTCGTTTCTGGACAAGTAGAGCTCTACAATCCGGTTGTCATCCACGAATTTTTCTCCTTTCGATTTTAAAGGCCTCACCCTATAAAGCAAAATTCTTATCTATCAGGTTACACATATCCGAAAATTTTTTTTTATTTTTTTCAATGTACCATTTTATGCTCGAGAAAACACCACATTCCCCAATTGTTTAGAAAAAGTTTTGAACCTTTAAGGATTGGGTTATGGTGTCATTTTTCAAAAAAACTGTTATACACTGTTGACAACTGTTTAATACTGTTATATACTGTTTGCATCCTCAGGAGGAATATGCATGCACGTAATCATTAATAACAACTCCATGATCCCTGTATACGAGCAGATCGTGGAGCAGATCAGACAAAAAATAATGTTGGGAGAGTTATCTGAAGGCGAAGGCCTGCCTTCTGTAAGAAGCTTTGCGGCGGAGCTGAAGATCAGCGCACTGACTGTCAAGAAAGCATATGACCGGCTGGAAGAAGACGGACTTGTGAAAACAGTCCACGGTAAAGGTACCTACGTTTCTTCCGCCAACACGCAGATGGCTGCGGAAGCCAGACGTAAAGCCGTAGAGGACGACATGTCACTTGCCGTCTCAAAGGCTAAACTGGCAGGGCTGACCGACGCAGATATTCGTGAGATCCTTGAAATGATTTTGGAGGACAACTAAATGATCAGATTAAACAATATAACCAAAGAATATCCGGGATTCAGATTGGATGTTTCGCTGGAGATCAGGCCGGGAACGATCTGTGGCCTGATCGGAAAGAACGGTGCGGGAAAGAGCACCACCATAAAGACTATTCTGGGCCTTATACATCCCACAAGCGGCGATGTACAGGTACTTGGCAAAGATCCGTTAAAATTCTCGGCCAAAGACAAGGAGAAGATCGGCGCATGCATGTCAGATTCGGGATTCTGTCCGCACCTTTACATTAAAGACATCATCGTCATTCTGAAAAGCATGTATTCCGATTTTGACGAAGCGAAGTTCGTAGATGAATGCAACAGGCAGAACCTGCCCCTTAACAAGCCCATAGAGGGCTTTTCAACGGGAATGTCCGCAAAGCTCCGCGTTCTGTGCGCTCTTTGTCACAACAGCAAGCTCCTTATCCTTGACGAGCCCACCGCCGGCCTGGACGTAATGGCAAGAAACGATGTTCTGGACATGTTGAGAAATTATATGCTTGAGGACGAGGAACGGACAATGCTGATCAGTTCCCACATCTCAACGGATCTGGAGGGGCTTTGCGACGAAATCGTCATGATCGAGGACGGACACATCGTACTGAGGGAGGACACCGATGTGCTCCTGGGACAATACGGCTTGTTGAAGATCAGCGAAGAGGACTACGAAAAGATCGATAAGAGCTACGTGATCCGCGCTCAGAAGCGCCCCTACGGCTTCGACTGCCTGACAAACGAAAAACAGTTCTATCTGGAAAATTATCCGGCAATCACCGTTGAGAATACAAATCTGGACAGCATAATCATGCTCATGCTGGGCAATGAAAAGGAGGTAAGATAATGAAGGGTTTGCTCGTAAAAGATGCAATGGTCGTATTTGCGCAAAGAAAGAAGTTCATTATCCTGTTCATCGGGATCTCGCTCATGCTGTCATTTAAAATGGATGCGACTTTTATCGTGTCCTACCTGTGCCTGATCGGCATGATCCTTGGATTAAACGCTTACAACTATGACGAAAACAATAACGGAATGCCTTTCATCATGACACTGCCGGCCACACGGAAGGCATATGCAGTTGAGAAACATCTTTTTTCGATGATGACAGTAGCAATCTTTTGGCTGCTGGGGCTGGGGATGCAGTTTTTTGCAAACATGATCCAGAAAGTTGATATGGATTTTGTGGAACAGTTCCCCACCTACCTGATGTTTTTGGTGCTGTTTCTGGCCTTCACATCTATAGTTACTTTTGTCGAGATCCGCTTCGGTACCGAAAGGTCAAGGGTCGTGATCCTTTTGGCAGGCGGCCTGTGCTTTGTGATCGCAGTTTACGGACAGCAGTTTCTTCTGAAGCTGGGGATCGATCTCAGCGGAATAGCGGGACTGATAGCTTCCGTCCCGTCGACTGTCCTCACTGCGGCAGAAATCCTGCTTATAGTGGCAGCCATCTGTGTCTCTGCGTTTTTATCAATGAAAACGCTGGAAAAAAGGGACTATTAAAGATATCGGGGATCACATTTCCTCCGCGATCCTGTCAATGGCCGCATCAAATTGCACTCTGTAGGCTTCCTGCTCTTTCTTTAAAAGAGCAGAAAACTTCTCAGAGTCAACGTGATCTTCGAGACCGATCCATTTCAATCTGCGGATCGCCTTTTCGCTCTTGATCGCGACCTGTGTGTACTCAGGGCCGATCATAAGGAGCTTAAGGGCATCTTCATCGGAGATCAGTCCGCTGGTTAAAATGCCCAAAGTGTCATAGATTGTGTCGTTTGCAATGGGGCCGATCACGATGTCCGCTTTCACCCTGTCGTCTGCGTTTCTGTTGGCAAAGATGTAACGGAACCAGTCATGATCCCTTTTAAAAGTGTGGATGTCAAGATCACCGGTATCCAGTTCATAAACATTTATCACCGAATCTTTGCCTGCCCAACGGCAGGCAAATTCTTTATCCGGCGTAAGATAAAACCCGGGGCCGAAATCGGCATTTTTCCGCCCTCGGTGAATATCAGGGTTTTGTATTCCAACTTTACTTGTGTGGTAAAGCTTCATATTGCCTCCATTTGCTCCTGTGTGAATTTCAGAGGGTTATCTGTAGTACTTGGCCTGAGCCTCAAACATCTCCGCATAGAGGCCGCCCGCATCCACCAGTGTGTCGTGAGTGCCGTATTCCGCGATACGTCCTTCCGAAAAAACTGCGATACGGTCGCAGAAACGGCAGCTTGACAGTCTGTGGGAAATGTAGAACGCGCTTCTTCCTCCCACAAGTGTATTGAACTGACGATAGATGTCATATTCCGCCACGGGATCCAGCGCCGCTGTGGGTTCGTCCAAAATGACGATCGGAGCATCCTTGTGAAGAGCCCTCGCAATAGCGATCTTCTGCTGTTCGCCTCCGGAGGGTTCCACTCCTTCTTCATCGAAGAATTTGAATATGTTGGTGTCTGTTCCTTTATCAAGCTTCTTAACAAAATCGGAAAGCCCCACCTTTTCAAACAATCCGTCGAGATCCTCATCATCCTTTCCAAAAGTGATGTTGTCCTTAACGGAAAGTGCGAAAAGCTTGTAATCCTGAAACACGGGTGCAAACTGAGCCATGTAATCGGAATAATCGTATTCCTTAATGTTACGGCCGTCCATAAGTATCTCGCCCTCAGTCGGATCGTAAAGCCTGCAGAGCAGCTTAATGAACGTAGTCTTGCCCGCACCGTTAAGGCCAACGATTGAAAGATGCTCACCGGGCGCTATCCTTATGTTTACATCTTCAAGGATCTTTCTGTCCGTTCCGGGATAAGCAAAGGTCACATGTCTGAATTCTATCTCATGCGGCTTTTTCTCCACCTTCACATCTCCCTTTTCGAGAGCTGCGGGGTACTCCATGAACTTAACGTATTCATAGGCGTAATTACAGCGTTTCACAAGTTCGGTAACATTCCACATGATGTTTCTTAAGGAGTTGCTCAGATTTCCTTCCGCCGCAACCATTTGCGTAAATATGCCCGCGGTGTATACTCCGTTAACGGCAAGTAAAGCAACATAAAACACGGTAAAAACTTCTCTGAAAAATGACAGGATATCTTCCGCCATAACATAAGGGAACTGCCCGTCCGCCTGATTTTTCCAATGAGTATTGCTCTTCTCGGTGTTATCCTTCCAGTAATCCACCATGGTATCCCGGGCCTCGTAAAGTCTTATTTCCTTACCGTACTTGGGATCGACAACGTTCCATCCGAAGTATCCGAACAGTCTGTTCACTTTTGAAAGCTTTCCGAAGGCTTCCACCTCTATCTTGTTCTTTCGAACAGTCATAAGTGTACTGATGATGACGTAAACCACTATCACGGCGATCAAAAGCGGCGCTTTTGTCACAATGACTGCCACCAGTCCCACTATCTTGATGATGTTTCCCACAAAGGGGAAGACCTGATCGGCGATACCGACAACGCCTCCCGAGTACCAGTCCATTCCGGTCCTTGCACGCTCGATCTGTTCCAGCGCCGCCTTGTCCTCCGTGAGCTGGAAATCCAGTTCCATAGAGTGTTTTCCGATCAGAATGCTAAAGTAATTGTTCAGCCTTTGATGATACTTGCCAATTACGGTTCCGCATCTGTCAGCGATCACTGTCAGCAGGAATTCTCCGATGATCAATGTGCCCGTATAAATAAAGATCTTTTTTAGATCCCTGTCTCCGATCAATTCATCGATAATGAGCGGAGAAATGAAGATCCCGACAAAGGGCTGCGAAACATTTGCCAGCATTCTGAGTGTTTCCGCCGCAAAAAACATGGGGTACTTTTTCCATGCTGTTCCGAAAAGAACGCGGATGACCGCAAATATCTTCTTAAGCATTCACGCTCACCTCGCTTCCCTCACGATAGTATTGAGCCTGCGTGTTGAACATGCGGGCATATTCTCCGTTAGCCGCCATCAGTTCATCATGCGTCCCGTACTCCTTCATTTCGCCGTCCGCAAACATGGCCACACGGTCGCAGAACTTGGTTGAAGCCAGTCTGTGAGAAATGTACACGGCGCTCTTCGTACCGATCATTTCATCAAAACGGTTGTAGAGTTGCTGCTCCGCAATCGCATCAAGCGCGGATGTGGGCTCATCCAGAACCACAAATTTCGCCCCCTTGTAAAGAGCTCTCGCCAGCGCGGTTTTCTGCTTCTCACCGCCCGAAAGATCAACTCCGTCGTCTTCGACGATCTTCGTAAGAGGAGTGTCGATCCCCTTTGCAAGCGATGCGATCTTTTCCTTCAATCCCGCTTCATCAGCGCATTTCAAAACTTTTTCCCTGTCAGTGTTCTGCATTGTCTTAAGTGAGATGTTTTCGCCAAAAAGGAAAGCGAAGACCTCAATATCCTGAAAGACAGGAGCGAAAGCCCTGTAATAGTCTTCTCTCCTGAATTCCCTGATGTCTGTTCCGTTAAGCGTGATGTAACCTTCCGTAGGGTCGTAGAGCCTCAAAAGAAGCTTTATCATCGTGGTTTTTCCCGCTCCGTTAAGTCCTACGACTGCCAGCTTTTCACCTGCTTTTATCTTAAGGTTCAGGTTCTTTAAGGCGTATTTCTCGGCTTTCAGATAGCGATAAGAAACATTTACGAATTCGATCTCAAATGAATCCGTGTCCGGAAGGCATATGCCTGTCTGCCCGTCGTCCCCGATATCAAGCTCCATAAATGACCTGAAATCGTCGACAAAAAGCGAATTTTGCTTGAGATTACCGAAGTTCTGAAGCATGTTGGTAAATGCGCCCGAAAAAGTGACGGCAAAAGACATGAACATGCTGAAATCACCGATGCTCAAATTGTCACGGAAAACAGCAAGGTAAAGCGCTCCGTATATGCATGCCCGAATGACGACATAGGCGATCCTGGTGAAAAAGACGTATCTGAACCACATTTCCTCGTGGTGATCGATCCTCTCTGCCCTGACGTCGTAGATCTTCTGCTGCCTGGCTGCCAAAAAGCCGCTGAGGGAAAAAAGCCTGATGTCCTTTGCAAAATCAAAGTCCTGAGTCACTCTCTCCATGTAGTGAGTCTTGCGCCAAACAGGCGAAAGACGGTCCCAGACTTCTTCCTTGTCCTTTTTCACGACCTTCCTGTAATAAAGGAATTGCACGACTCCCAGCAGGATCAGTGCGATAATGAGGCGCCAATCCAAAACCGTAACGGCGGTAAAAGTCACGATAACGGTAAAGATGTTTGTTGCAATATAGCCCATGTATTTGATCATGCCTTCGACGCTGTCGTAATTTCCGCCCGTGGCCTGATTCGCTCTCTCCGCTATGTCCAGCACGTCGGGCTTTTCGAGCATTTCGTATCTGAGGCTCAGAACTCTCGATATCCTCTCGGTTATCATCCTCATTCTGATGAAAATGTGGCGATACCAGCTCTTTGAATACGAGATCGTGTTACCGATGGTGAAAAAGATCAAAATAGCAGCAAGAATGCACATCGCCTTGATCAAACGTCCCACAGCCTCTTCCTTACCGTATCCCCCGGTAATGATGTCGATCACGTATTTTGTTACAACGCCGAATGAAACCGAGTTTACGGAAGTACACACGACTCCCAACCCCATCAAAAAAATAGTGCTCGGCTCGTACTGCGCCATTTTTCGGAGCATATACCTTACATTGCTCCAGATTCCGAATTCCTTGTGCAAGGGATTATCCTTGCGGTCTTTAAAGTCTGACATTTTTTTGTCTCCCCCTTTTTCCTCTTAACTCCGTCCCCAAATGGTCACTTTTGACATGGCTCGCAGGCATATTTTATCTCGGCCGTATGCAGCTCTATCTCGCATTCGCTATGGTACGGAGCCGCCTCAGACCAGATATAACCTTTGTACAGCACCCGTTCGTAAGAGTTGAATGTCGCAACAAATTCGAATTCAAACTCGCCGCGGTTCAACGCCCGGAAGAACCGTTCGCTCCAATCCTCCCGTACCACGTTGCCGTCCTTTTCCACGTAAACATAGACCGTGGGCTTTTCCATGTCGGTATCC
>JAEEGK010010689.1_pt1 | contig 21132 bp, 18 predicted proteins | sample 8958771 | NCBI WGS metagenome assembly JAEEGK01 (sample SAMN16246547, study PRJNA631951) | gut metagenome | biome: gut microbiome; feature: rumen; material: SC-attached | host: Bos | place: Iran: Karaj | collected 2018-10 | reverse complement strand
TCAAAAACGGCATCGGCATCCTCGACCTCTTGGCAGAAAAATCCAAATGTTTCCCCTCCAAGAGCGAATGTCGCCGCAGCATCAAGGAAAACGCCGTTTCCATCAACCAAGAGAAAATCTCTGATGCCGACATGGTATTGAACGACACCTACCTCCTCGACGGCAAATACATCCTCGTCAAGAAGGGCAAAAAGAATTGGTTCATCTTGAAGGCAGAATAAGATGTGGTAACAACAAAAACTTCCCGAAAATTTCTATTTGGAGATTTTCGGGATTTTTTTTATTTTTGCGCAATCACCCAACAACAATAATCGAAAGCACTATGACAAGCAACGAACTTATCCGTTTTGACTATGCGATGAAGAAACTTCTGAGAAACAAGGCCAACTTTGGCGTATTGGAAGGGTTCATCGAAGTGATTTTGGGCAAAAAATGCAAGATACAGGTCATCCTCGAAAGCGAAGGCAACCAAGAAACGTCAGACGAGAAATTCAACCGTGTGGATATCAAGGCGCAGGACGAGGACGGGGAAATATTTGTAGTGGAGGTGCAGACATCACGCTACACATACTTCCTCGAAAGGATATTGTTTGGAGTGTCCAATGCCGTCACGGAGCAAGCGAAGCACGGCGACGACTACGACCGTATCAAAAAGGTATATTCCATCGCCATTGTCTATTACGACCTTGGCGAAGGCAGCGACTACATTTACCGTGGCACTACGGAATTTAGGGGCGTCAGGACGGGAGACATCCTCCACTTTTCGCGCAAGGAGGAACTCACCGAGGAGGAACTCGCCAAAGAACATAACAAAGACGAAAGCAAACGCCGCAAATACAAACTAAAAAAACAGAGCGTCGGCGACTTGTTCCCTGAGTTTACATTGTTGAGAATCAATGCTTTCCGTCCATTGATTGCCGATGCGTTGGAGGAGTGGATGACCTTCCTCAAAGACAACAGTATCAAAGACGACACCTCTGTTCCTGGTCTTGTAGAAGCGAAGGAAGTTCTTAAACGCTCCAATATGACCGAGGCAGAGCGCAATATCTATCTCCGCCACATTGAAGCAATGCGCAACGAAAAGAGCGCGACCGACTATTCGTATGCGTCGGGCAAAGTGGATGGTCGTGCGGAAGGTCGTGCAGAAGGGTTGGCAGAAGGCTTAGCAGAAGGCGAGAAGAAAGGCGAACATCAAAAAGCCCTCTCCATTGCCCGTGCAATGAAACAGCACGGTGATGACATTGATTATATCGCAGCAATCACCGGCCTCACGCCCGACGAAATTGCCGCATTGTAAAACATACATTCTTTCCCGAAATTTTCTTTTTTGAGATTTAAAAACAAATGAAAACATTCCCACAACTTCGCGCCCTCGTTGAGGACGAAATCAAAAATATGTCTCTGCCCGCAGAGCCGAGTAATTTTTATGAGCCGATAAGGTACATCCTGTCGCTTGGCGGCAAAAGGTTGCGCCCAGTGTTTGCGCTGATGGCTTGCAACGTGTTTAGCGACGACGTTATAGCCGCCGTTAAGCCCGCCGTTGGTATGGAGATTTTCCACAATTTTACGCTTCTGCACGACGACATTATGGACAATTCCAAACTCCGCCGCAAACAGCCCACCGTCAACGCTAAATGGAACGACAATGTGGCAATCCTTTCGGGCGACGGAATGATGTACATCGCCTCGCAGTACGTATTTGCCGCGCCCGAAAATGTCCGCAAGCAAATTATGGACTTGTACCACAAGACCGCCATCGAAGTCTGCGAAGGCCAGCAATTTGATATGGATTTTGAGACGAGCGATGATGTTACCCTTGATGATTATATCAAGATGATAACCCTCAAAACCGCTGTCCTGCCTGCCGCGTGTCTCAAAATTGGCGCATTGATTGGCGGTGCGTCAGAGGATGAGGCTCAGAAATTGTACGACGCCGGTATCAGTTTTGGCATTGCGTTCCAGATGCAAGACGACTATCTCGATATGTACTCGACGCCCGAAGTCCTCGGCAAACCTGTTGGCGGCGACGTCAACGAGTGCAAGAAAACCGTCTTTTACCACAAGATGACGGAGTTGATGCCCAAAGAAAGGGTAGGGGAGTGGCAACAATTCTACGCCAACAAGCAATTTGCCTTTGAAGAAAAACTTCAAATCGCCCGCCGTTACTTCGCTGAATACAAAGTGGATGCCGCCGTTCAAAATATCATCGAGGAATACTACGCAAAGGCGTTCAGCATCCTCGATACCATCGCTGCCGCTGACCGCATTGCGCCCCTCCGCGAATTTATGGAAAAATTGCGCGTACGCATCGATTAATGCATAATGCATAATGCATAATTGCCATTCGGCGGCAGTCTATTCAATCACTTCAATTATTTCAGTTATTTCAATCACTTGTATATGACCATTTTAGGCATAGACCCCGGTACTAATTTTATGGGATACGGCGTTATTGAGTGCAACGGCAGCAAAATCAACTGCCTTGCAATCGGCATCCTTGACATTCACAATGTAAAGGATACTTACCTGAAATTGAAAATGATTTACGACCGTGTGTCGGGACTTGCGGCGAGTTACAAGCCGGAGGAATTGGCGATTGAGGCGCAGTTTTATGAGAAAAATGCGCAGTCGATGCTCAAACTTGGTCGCGCTCAGGGTGTTGCGATTGCGGCGGCGGTCAATGCCGGGATGCAGGTGTTTGAGTATGAGCCGCGCAAGATAAAACTTGCCATCACTGGCAGCGGTTCCGCCTCCAAGGAACAAGTGGCGAGGATGTTGGCTAATACTATAAAAATCAACGAGTTCCCCGATAAATACGACGCCACCGACGCCCTCGCCGCCGCCGTCTGTCATCATTACCAAAAACGTCTTCCCATCCAAAAATCTGGCTCAAATTCCTGGGCGGCGTTCATTGCAAACAACCCCGACCGTGTCAAGATTAATTAATATATTACTCCTCCTTTTGACATCCTTCACCGCCTCTGCGCAGTGGACTTTGCGGCCGTCATTCAATGATGTGAAGGCGTGGCACGAGTATGGCGGCGGAGTTTTTTGCCGATGTGCACACGGCGCGTTCACTATCGATGGCGACGGCGAGGTTAATACGCTCACAAGGACTGCGGGGCTTTCGTCGGCATCGTTGACGGCTTCTGCGGCGGATGCTGATGGCAAATTCTGGACGTTGGGCTATGGCGACGGCAGCATCGATGTCTGCAAAGGTGGACGAATTTTCAATTTTTTGCCGGCAATTCAGGTGGATGGCGGCGTTGTAGATATGACTTGCGACGGAGATATTATTTTGGCGGCAGTCGGCGACGTGGTGGAGTTTTTTGACGTCAATAAAACCGAACTTTTTGCCTACTGTGATTTTGGCAAGCGAGTCGCCCGCGTCGGATTGTCGGGTGGCGTGGCGTATGCCGTAGTTGGCGGCGAGTGCCTTTCCATTGATATCAACGCGCCCAATTTGCAGGATGCCGAGACGTGGCGGAAGTCGGCGTTTGATTTTCCACAGCAGTCCAATTATGACGGCGCAACTCCGCGAGGTATGCCCGAGGACAATTTCAACGCATTGGCAGCCGCCGACGGTAAACTTTTGGCGGTCGGTCAATACTGCACACAGATAACCCGTCAAGGTATTGAAATTACAAAAAATCCTGACAATCAAAAATTTACGACGGCTTTTTATAATCCATACAATTCGGCGCAATACTTCCTTGGCGGCGAGAATGGCACGTTGTACGAGTACATTGACGGCAACCTTCGGGCGAGTTACAATCAACTCTCCGGCGCACCGATTGTAAGTATGGATTGCAATTCGGCGGGCGACCTTTTCATATTGTCGGCGTCCGAAAATAAGCCTGTTTCCGTCTTCGACCACAACGGCAACTGGCACACTGCAACATCTTTTCTCTCAATGAAATCATCATCACCCAAACAATTACTTTTCATAAACGACAACATTGTCCTCGTCAATGCCGGTGCGAAAGGAATTTTTGCCGTTGACCTTGGTAGTACGCCGTTGGATTTCAGTGACGACAAGACTGCTGTATGTCAAGTAATTAGTGGTGGTGTGCGCGTCGGGACGGAGATTAACGCGATGAGGCTTTCGCAGTCGGGCTATTTGTATGTTGCCACCAATAAGGGCGTTGCATATACACTGACGCCCGAATCGCTTGTAGAAGGCGGCGTGGGGTTCATCCGTCCAATTAGCACTGAGACCAACGACCGCGACGGCAGTTATTCGCAGTATTTGTTGGCGTCAAAGATAGTAACATCCATCGCCGAGGACGCCGCCGGACGCAAATGGTTTGGCACTAAGGGCGCGGGTGTTTTTGTTGTTAATGACGATTGCAACGAGGAGATAATGAGGTTCAACACCCGCAATTCGCCTCTGCCGTCCGACACCATCGTTGCCCTCGAAATAGTCCAGAATACCGGAGAGGTTTTCATCCATACCGCTAATGGCTTGGCTTCATACGTCTCCGATGCTCAAAAATCCGCCGACGACCTCGACAATATCCTCATCTATCCCAATCCTGTCCGCCCGGATTACGACGGCGAAATCCATATTTCAGGACTTGAATCAGACTCCGACGTGCGCATCACCGACGTTGCGGGACATCTTGTACACAAAGCCGTTGCCGAAAGCGGTCTTCTGTCCTGGGACGGCAACAACCTCAACGGCCGCCGCTGCGCCACGGGGGTGTACCTTGTGTTTGTCTATAATGTGGAAACAGGCGACAGGAAGGTGAAAAAACTCTTGATTGTCCGTTAGGAAAATCGTATTTTTTGTGCGAAATCTCATAAATTTTTTGTAATTTTGCAGCCAGAAAATTTATTGTGATTATTATGAAAGACAATCAATATACAATTCTCCTTGTTGACGACAATCTCGACAACGTGGACCTCCTTGTGGAGATACTCAAAGCGCAGGGATACCGCACTCTGACGGCGCAGAATGGTCACGACGCCATCAGGCTCGCCGCCAACGAACAGCCTGCCCTCATCCTCCTCGACATAGCTATGCCAGTTATGGACGGTATGGAAGTATTGGAGGTGCTCAAAGCCGACTCATCCACATCGTCGATCCCAGTAATGTTTGTGACAGGTATTATGGAAAACGAAAAGATACTCCGTGCATTGGAAAATCATTATGTTGTCGATTATATACCTAAGCCAATAGTAATCAGTGAGTTGCTTGATAAGATAGCTGCATACTTGACAAACTGTACAAAAAAAATATAACAAAAATTTGCATTTTATTCCAAAAAAAACTATTATCTTTGCACCGTGATTTAATAATTGCCTTATGGAAAAAAAGAAAATTTTATACGTATCTCAGGAAATGGCTCCCTATCTTCCCAAGTCGGACCTTGCGATGATGGGCAGGTACTTGCCGCAGGGCATCCAAGAGAAGAAACGGGAAATCCGCACTTTTATGCCAAGATACGGCGTCATCAACGAGAGACGTCACCAACTCCACGAGGTAATCCGGCTTTCGGGTATGAATCTCATCATCGACGACACCGACCACTCCCTCGTCATCAAGGTGGCATCCATTACAGAGGCGAGGATGCAGGTGTATTTCATTGACAATGAAGACTTTTTCCAACGCAAGGGCATCGTTACCGACGAAGAGGGCAATTATTATCCCGACAACGATGAGAGGGCGATATTCTTTGCGCGTGGCGTATTGGAGACCGTGAAAAAACTCCGCTGGTCGCCCGACCTGGTGCATTGCCAGGGATGGATTACGTCGCTCGTACCGTTGTATTTGAAGCACGGTTTCAAGGAAGACCCATTGTTCAGCAAGTCGAAGGTGGTGTATTCGGTCTATGACGATGCATTCCCCGGCGCGTTTCCGCAGAATTTCGCACAGAAAATCAAGGTGGCTGGCATCAGCGAGAAGGATCTCGCGGTAGTGAAGGAAAATCCCAATTTTGCCAACCTCACCAAACTCGCCATCAATATGTCGGACGCCGTCATCAAGGGGCATCCGTCCATCGACGCCGAGGTGGAGCAATACGCCAAGGCAAGCGGCAAGCCGTTCTTGGATTACCAGTCGCCCGACAATTACATCGACGCCTACTCCGATTTCTACGACTTGATTTTCGCGCAGGACGCGCAGCCGGACGACAAGAAGGCGAAGAAATAATTAGTTTTTTTATCAACAATTTAAATGAAAACGTACCCTGTTGTAGCCATTGCGATGGCGGCATTGATTCCCACGATGGTGGGATGCAACAACGACGAAGGTATGGGCTCCGAACTTCTGCCCGCATCCGACCACGCAAATATTGTAGTTGATACCATCGAGGTGAGGGCTTACACCGAACTCGAAAAACCCGTCAAAAGTTCCAACACGTCTTATATGTTGCTCGGAATGTTTAAGGATCCGGTATTTGGCGTTACCGAGACGTCATTCGCCTGCAAATTTTCCAATTCTTCTTACGGTTCATACGAGAAGGGCGACATCTGCGATTCGCTTATATTGACGGTGGGCGTGGATACTACCGCCAATTATTTCTACGGCGACAGCATCAGCGACATCACCGTGGATGTATTCCGCCTTACCGAGCCTATTGTGGATACCATTGATTATTATAATAATTATGACATCAATGGCAAGTATGACGCCACGCCAATTGCCACTACGACATTCAAGCCCTGCGAAATCGATTCGATGATTACGTTCAAGGTCAACAAGGATTTTGGCGATTTGGTAATAAAAAACACCATCGACACTACTTTTGACAAAAACATCTGCGGTCTTTATTTCAGGGCGACACAGGGCAACAGCATCGTCAAATTTTACCGTTCGAGCAACAACACCCAATACGTCCTCTACCATCACGTGCCTGCCGAGACCGAGAGCGAGACCGTGACGTCGTCGTCGGTGATATATTCGGTGCAATCGACGGATTGCAACATCAATATGTCGTCGCACAATTACGCCAATACCAATTTGGCTAATGTTTCCTACAAGGCGTCGGGCGCACAGGACGAGTATGTATATCTCCAAGCAATGACTGGCACGAGGATTCGCATCGACATCCTCGGCGTCGAAAAGATTAATCGTGGCAAATATTTCTCTCTACGTGGTGCTCACTTGATAGCACCGTTGGCAGACAGTACTGTAAGTGCGCAAAAGAATTATCCAGCCATCGACTACGTTGTCTGCGCCGGCATCGACAAGGCGTCAGAGAAGGACACGGTGTTCAGCGAGTTTGTGCTCAATATGAGCGGCACTGCATCCATCAACATTTTGTCGAGGGACGTCACCAACAATTGTTACCGCCTCAATATGACCGGGCGCGTGGCTGACCTTCTCGATTTGGCGGCTAAGGGCGAAGAGCCGGAGTATTATATCTATCTTTACCCCAACGCCCGCACCACCGACTTCAACCGCAGCGTGATTTGCTCGCCGGTCAATAAGCAGACTCCAATGAAACTCGTCGTGGAGTATGCCAATTATGATATGTAGAAAACCCTAATACGTTTGCAACTATGTGTGGCATTGTAGGTTATGTAGGATTCCGGGAGGCTTTCCCGATTGTCATCAACGGACTCAGACGTCTCGAATACCGTGGATACGATTCGGCTGGTGTGGCCATCGTCGATAATGGAACGCCCAATATATATAAGGTGAAAGGCAAGGTGTCTGATTTGGTGGATTTTATCGGCGACAAGCCCAAATCCGGCACTATCGGCATCGGACATACCCGTTGGGCCACGCACGGCGCGCCAAACGACATCAACGCGCATCCGCAGGTCTCGATGCACGGCAAGTTTGTGGTAGTTCACAATGGCATCATTGAGAATTACTCCATATTGAAGAAAAAACTCAAATCTCGCGGCTACAATTTCAATTCTGAGACCGACACCGAGGTATTGGCGGATTTGATAGAATATATTTACGAATTTGGACACGTTTCAGCGGAGGACGCAGTGCGTTTTGCGCTTGCCAAAGTGCGCGGCGCATACGGCCTCGCGGTATATTGCACCGACGAATCTGACAAACTTATCGCCGCACGGTCGAGCAGTCCGCTCGTCATTGGCATTGGTCAGAAGGAATATTTCATCGCCTCCGATGCTTCTCCTTTTGTGGATTTCACCGACCAGGTAGTTTATTTGGACAATGAGAATCTCGCCGTAGTAAGCCGCGAAGGCATTGTCATCAAGACTATCAAAAACGTGGTCGTAAACGCAGAAATCAAGAAGATTGACTTCGACAGCGACGAGGTGGAGAAGGGCGGATTTGAGCATTTTATGTTGAAGGAGATTTTTGAGCAGCCGAGGTCGGTGATGGACACTTTTCGCGGTCGCATCAGCGAACATCACAATCACCTTACCCTTGGCGGCATAATGTCCATAATGCCCCGTCTGATGAATGCCCGCAGGATTATCATTGTGGGCTGTGGTACGAGTTGGCACGCAGGATTGTTGGGCGAATATCTCTTTGAGGAATATGCGCGCATCCCTGTGGAGGTGGAGTATGCGTCGGAGTTCCGTTACAGAAATCCAATCATCAACTCCGAGGATGTAGTAATTGCTATAAGTCAGTCGGGCGAAACCGCTGATACTCTTGCCGCTATTCAACTTGCAAAAAAATGCGGTGCGTGTGTCATCGGCGTTTGCAACGTGGTGGGCAGCAGCATCAGCCGCGCCACCGATGCGGGCGTATATACTCACGCAGGACCTGAAATCGGCGTGGCAAGCACCAAGGCTTTTACGGCGCAGGTGGCTGTTTTGGCGATGATTGCGCTCTTTATCGGTCGCAGCAAGTACAATATTTCAGCCGAGCAATACAGCGAACTTGTTGAGGAATTGTACTCAGTACCGTCGATGATTGCCGAAGTGCTCAAAAAGGCTGACAAGATTAAGCACGTCGCCGAATTGTTCCGCGATGCAACGAATTTCTTGTTCCTTGGGCGCGGTTGTTATTATCCCGTGGCGCTTGAAGGAGCACTTAAATTGAAGGAGATAAGTTACATTCACGCTGAGGGTTATCCCGCCGCCGAAATTAAACACGGCCCTATTGCCTTGGTGGACGAAAAGATGCCTGTCATTTTCATCGCCTGCAAGGACAAGAGTTATGAGAAGATTGTCTCCAACATTCAGGTCGTGAAGGCTCGCCACGGCGTTGTTATTGCCATTGTCAACGAGGGCGATACTACGGTTGCTGCTATGGCTGATTATGTCCTCGAAGTCCCGAAATGCAACACCGCCGTCGGCGCATTGGTTGCCGTAGTGCCGTTGCAGTTGTTGAGTTATTATATCGCGGTGCTTCGCGGCTGCAATGTTGACCAGCCGAGGAATCTGGCAAAGTCGGTGACGGTGGAGTAGGGGAGAATATCAACAAATCTCCCAATATCCGCCACGCGCAGAGCCAATGCGGCGGATGAGTCCTTCGTCAACGTATTGATTAATACGATTTTGGGCATTGCGCTTGTTGATGCCCCACGCAGCGGCTATCTGTGGTATGGTTACTTTGTTGTTGTGTTTTATCAATGTTAATAGTATTTCTTTTGGTGTCGCTTTTGGTGTCGTTTTTAGTGTCTTTACATCATCAATCGATTGCTTGATGCAGCGTAGCATAAACTCAATGAACTTGGTGGAATCGCCTTTGGCATCACATTCGGCTATTACGTTGTAATAATCCTGTTGGTGCTGTTTTACGATTGTCTCCACCGGCAGCCAAAGAAATACGGGGTTGAACCGTGAGAGCAATGCCGTCTGCCAAAAACGTCCCATCCTGCCATTGCCGTCCGCAAATGGATGTATAAATTCAAATTCGTAGTGGAATACGCACGACGATACCAGCGGATGTGTTTTGGTTGTCCTTATCCACGCAAATAAATCCGCCATCAACTGTGGCACCATCATTGGCGGCGGTGCAAGATGCACAATGCCTTCGTTGCCAAATACTCCTACGCCCGACGAGCGGTATTTGCCGTTTTCTTTTATTAAATCTTGCATCATCAGCCTGTGGGCTTTGAGGAGGTCTTTCTCGCTGTGAGGGTTAATTTGTTGCATCAGGTGGTAGGCGTCGATGGCGTTTTTCACCTCTTGGATTTCGTTTGGTGCGCCAAGTACACGCTTGCCTTCCATTATTGCCGTTACTTGGTCGATGGTAAGGCTGTTGTTCTCTATTGCAAGCGACGACTGTATGGTCTTAATGCGGTTTTCTTTGCGCAATATAGGATTGGGCGCATCGTCCTGCATAAGGGCGGTGATGCTGCCGATGCTCATTGATATTTCGGCTACAAGACTTAATATTTCGTCCGATATTGTAAACGGTGGTGTCTCCATATTCAACATTTCTCTATTGTTCTGCCGCGTAGTAACCGCCGCTCTTGGTGGCGCCTTGGAAGGTGATTTTGCCTTCTTCGCGGAGGGCGCGGATGATGCGGGTCATCTTGGTGTAACTTATCTTTGGAAACTGTTTTTTCATCTGTATCGACTTGATGCCTGGATTGCGGCTGATGTATTCGAGGATTTCGGTCTCAGGGTTGATGCCGCGAATGTGCCGCGTCTTGCGCTCGCTGTACGTAGTGCCGAGGTTGGCGGCGAGGATGTTGAGCGTTGTAAGGCAACATTTGCGCAGGAAGTCGGCGAAGTTGTCCTCGTCGTAATTCTTGATGAGGCTGTCGTATTCCGCCTTCCATTTGTTGGGGACTACGATTGCAGGGTAGCCATATTTGTGCATAGTCAATGCCAAAATCATCCGCGCCAGATGCCCGTTGCCGCCCTTGAAGGGGTGCATATAGATATAACGCCTGTATGCCGTGGCGGCGGTGTGGAAACATTCGGTGTTTGCGTTTGCGTTGAGCCATTGGAGGTATTCGTTGAGTTCCGCCTCGTAGTTGCGGCGTTCGGTGTCGGGGCGGATTTGACCGGCGGTGCTATTGTCGATGCGGCAGTAGTAAAGGCGGTGCATTTCGACGATGTTTTGCGACGAGATTGCGGGCGCATCGGCTACGTCGAGCATATATTGGTATGCGTCGCGGAGACCGAGGATTTCGTTGGCAACTTTCAGTGTCGGCTCGGCGAGGGTGTCGGTGGTTTTGAGGGTTCGCATAGTGTTGACACGCGAAATGCGGTCGCCGGCGATGTTGACGCTGTTGTATATGAAATGCGACATCAGTTCCTCGTTGGCGTGTCGTAGGGATTCCTGTTCGCTGCTGCCACGGTCGAGAACCCTCCGTCGGAGAGCCTCAATCTCGTCGTCCTGCGGTATGTAGTCGATGTCCTTTTGCATAATGGTCGCTTTTTTTGATTGATGACGCTAAGGTAATATTTTTTGATTGTTTCTACAAATGTTTTTTAAGTTGAAAATCAAAAAAATTAAATTTCTATCATTAAGCAATTTGCAATGTTTACGCATTAGAATTAAAAAAATATTTTTATTTTTATCAAAAATTTTTTCATTGCTTCGTACTTTTTTTCTAATTTTGTGCCGTTATCGATAACAAACAAATATTTGTTTTAATTACAATTAACCCGAGTCTTTAACCCAAATAACAAAAAAGGAGGTAGCCTATAAGAAGATAGTCAGTAAAAAAGAAATGATAGTTCAGTTTTTAAATTAAAAAATCCCCGATAGAACGGAACACTGCCGGGGATTTTTTTGAATTGCAATTGTCCTCAGCAAATGTTTTTTTGTTTTTTTGACGATAATATACTAATTTTGCAACGGTTAATTAACAGTAATAAATCTAAAAGAAATGTCAGACGAAAACAAAAAATATAAGCGCATTCTCGTAACGTCAGCGTTACCTTATGCCAACGGCCCCATCCATATTGGCCATATGGCGGGTGTGTATATCCCGTCGGATATTTATGTGAGGTATCAGAGGCTCCGCCACCGCGATGTAATCCACATCTGTGGTTCCGACGAACACGGTGTCGCCATTATGATGAAGGCTCGCAAGGACGGCGTTACACCCCAGGACATCATCGACAAGTACCACGCCCTCAACAAAAAGGCATTTGAGGATTTCGGAATCAGTTTCGACATCTACTCGCGCACATCGAGCGACGTACACACCGAGACTTCGCAGGAGATTTTCAAGAAACTCTACAACGATGGCAAGTTTGTGGAGAAGACCACCGAACAATATTACGACGAAGAGGCAAAGCAATTCCTCGCCGACCGCTACATTACCGGCACGTGTCCTCATTGCGGCAATACCAACGCATACGGTGACCAATGCGAGAAGTGCGGCACGTCGCTCGACCCCACCGAACTCATCGAGCCTAAGTCGGCAATCTCCGGCAGCAAGCCCGTCCTGAAAAAGACCACGCATTGGTATATGCCTTTGGACAATTATCAGCAATTCCTCGAAAAATGGATTCTCCAAGACCACAAGAATTGGAAAGTCAATGTCTATGGACAGTGCAAGAGTTGGCTCGACCAAGGATTGCAGCCGCGAGCCGTGAGCCGCGACCTTGATTGGGGCATCCCCGTTCCCGTGGAGGGCGCAGAAGGCAAAGTGCTTTATGTTTGGTTTGACGCGCCGATTGGCTATATATCTTTCACCAAGCAACTTACGCCCGATTGGGAGAAATATTGGAAAGACCCCGAGACCAAACTCGTCCACTTCATCGGCAAGGACAACATCGTGTTCCACTGCATTGTGTTCCCGGCGATATTGCAGGCTGAGGGTTCGTACATATTGCCCGACAATGTGCCCGCCAACGAGTTCCTTAACCTCGAAAGCGACAAGATTTCCACGTCGAGGAACTGGGCTGTATGGTTGCACGAATACAACGAGGAGTTCCCCGGCAAGCAGGACGTTCTCCGTTATGTGCTCACCGCCAACGCCCCCGAAACCAAGGACAACGATTTCACTTGGAAGGATTTCCAACAGCGCAACAACAACGAACTTGTGGCTGTGCTTGGCAACTTCGTTAACCGCACGTTGCTCCTGACTGAAAAGTATTTTGGCAACGTTGTTCCGCAGCCGTCCGCGCTTACGGATTACGACAAGGAAACCCTCGCCAAAATCGCCCAAATCAAGGCTGACACCGAGCAGAGCATAGAACTCTACCGTTTCCGCGAGGCTCTCAACAATGCAATGGGTCTCGGTCGCCTTGGAAACAAGTACATCACCGATATGGAGCCGTGGAAGGTTTGGAAGACTGACCCGGAGCGCGTGAAGGCTATTCTTTATGTAAACCTTCAAATAACTGCCGCTATATCCACTGTGTTAGAGCCGTTTATTCCTCACACAACAAAGAAACTCCGCGAGTTCCTTAACGTTGGCGAAGTGTTCGAGTGGGACGGCATCAATGGCAGCGAACTCTTGAAACCTGGTCAGCAGTTGAACAAGTCGTCGCTCCTCTTTGAACTGATTACCGACGAAGTTGTACAGGCTCAGGTGGACAAACTCAACCGCACCAAGCAGGAGAACCAGAAGCAGAATTTCAAGCCGGCGGAGCAGAAGCCAATCGTTACTTTTGACGATTTCAATAAGTGCGACATCCGCACCGCCACCATTCTCGCCGCCGAGAAGGTTGCCAAGACCAACAAACTCCTGAAACTCACTGTTGACACCGGCATCGACCAGCGCACGATAGTTTCGGGCATTGCAGAGCATTACAAGCCCGAAGAAATCGTTGGTCGCAAGATACTGATGATTGTCAACCTCGAACCCCGCAAAATCAAGGGCATCGAGAGCCGTGGAATGATTCTCTGCGCCACCGACGCCGCTGGTGCGCTCCATTTCCTCAATCCCGACGCCGAGATTGAGAACGGATGTGTAATTGGGTAGGGGCGTACCTTGTGTACGCTCCGTCACATCGTGGTATTATTTCACCAAATCCACCACAATAGACATCGGGCGGCGAGGATTCGTCGCCCGATTGTCGTTGTCTGGCGTGCGTTGTACAAATCCCTTGGAATAGTCGATGTCTTTGAGCACGGGCGTGCCGTCCGCGTCGTAATAGTGAAGAAAATTGTATTTGGTAAATTTGGTCTTTTGTACCAATGCAAGTGTTGATTCGTAAGTCGGGAACCACAGATGCCCGCCGTCGCAGACCTTGCCGTCCACGAAAGAGCCGCCGCCATCGGGGTCAAAAACGATGTTTCCGTTGTAATCCTTGACGCTGCGGCTGCAATACAAATCGAACCTATAATCGGGTATCGAAATCCTTAAATATCCGCTGGGTTTGAGGATGCGGTAGATTTCGTTGAGAGCCGCCGGCAGTTGGTCGTATTCGATGTGTTCAAACACGTCCTCTGACTGGTATGCATCGATAGAATTGTCGGGCAGTGGGTACGGCTTGCAGATGTCGTGGAGGATGGTCTGATAGTTGGCGCGCTTGATAGACAGTCCCACGAGGCCTTTAATCTTGTATTCCTTCCTGAAAGGAATGTCGCCCGCATATAGGAAAATGAAGTCGCGATCTTTGATTTTTTCAAAGGTCAATTTGTTGAATACGTTGATGTAACGCAGTTTCGATATGTAGTCGTTGAGAGTTGGCATTTCAGTGATAATTATTTGTTCATAAGTGTTTATTCATTTCGTTGTTATTGCAAATGTAGTTACAAATGGGCAATCCTGCAAATTTTTCAAAAATAATTTTGTTGCGCTGCGTTTTTGGCGTATTTTTGCGGCAGGATTAATACTTTCAATTATTATGACACAATCGGAAAAAATTGCAAAATATGAGGAGATCGTTCCTCAGATAGAGGCTCTTGTGAGCGGTGTAGCGTATGGCATAAGTTCGCTTGCCAATATTGCGGCGGTGATTCATAGGAATATGAATTTCTTTTGGACGGGATTTTACGTCGTGGATGGCGATTTTTTGCTTTTGGGACCGTTTCAGGGCGATGCGGCTTGCATCAGGATTCAAAAGGGCAAGGGAGTCTGCGGCAGCGCGTGGGCGCAGAGCAGCACGATTGTCGTGAAGGATGTAGAGGAGTTTCCCGGACATATTGCTTGCAGTTCGCTTTCAAAATCCGAAATCGTTGTCCCCGTGTTTTCTAATAGTGGCAATATTACGGCTGTTTTGGATATCGACAGCGACAGCCTCGCGACCTTCGACGATGTTGACAAATTGTATTTGGAGAAGATTGTTGAGACATTGAAGGGATTTGAGAGGTTTGTTTAGGGAAAAAATCGTCCTGTTTTTACAATGCAAAGTAACACATTTATTTCTGAAAAAACAAATGGTATGTGCAACTTTTTCAATCTAAGTTTCCCAAAAAAATGTTTTTTCAAAAAAAATGTTGTATTAACGGAGTTTTATTTGATAGGATCCTTGCCATTACGCCCAAAAAAACATTGCGAAAAAAATATTAAAAAAAATTTGCATATTCCGACTGCAATTATTAACTTTGCGGCGGTATATAATAAGATAAAGAACCACTATGGAGCATATCGTTAGCGCAGGAAATATGAAGACGCCTTGGGTCAACCTCGACCCGGAGAAAGGCTTGATAGAACTCGGAGGTCGTTCCATCCCGGAAAACACCGAGAGCGTCTATCGTCCCCTTATAGAGTGGCTCGAAGAATATATAGCCGCACCAAAGGACACGACCACCGTTAGGGTTGACTTCGAATACTTCAATTCAAGTTCTGCTAAATACTTGATTCGCTTCCTCGAATATTTCACCAACATCAGGGACAACGGAAAGGAAGTGATTATCAATTGGTATTACGACGACGACGAACTTTTGGAATACGGCGAGGACTTCCAAGACGTGTTGGAGATGAAATTCAACTTCTTCCCCGCCAAGGAGTTCAAGAAATTCTAAGCCGCTTTTTAATCAAAGCCTATGAAAAACCTTGCAACAAATCATATTGCGATTAAGCAGAGCATCCTAAGCGGGCTTGTCAACGAGAAGGATTTGCAACAGGACGCAAGGATTAAGATAGGTATGCTCAACAATGCCATTGTTTTTCCCGTGCCTTATAGTTTCGACTTCAACGACTTCGCCAAGTCGTTGTTTTCGTATATTAACGACACCCTCCGAGCCTCAGCCACCTCGCAGCAGTATGGCGACGATATGCAGGCGATAACCTTTTCGCCCATTGGACTCGGATTGATGAAGAAAGCGGTGGTATTCAGCCTGATAGATTCGCACCTGTACATCCACATCGTCCCCGCCAAAGAGATTGAGAACCCCAACTTTTCCGAAGGCAAGATTTCGGAGTTGCTCTCGTCGGGCAAGGTCGATAAGATATATCAGTACGCCGAGGATTACATAATGAAGATGTACCCCGAGTCAATTGCCGCCACGGTAAAGCCGCAGGGACGTTATTTTTACACGACAAGCCCCGGCATCGCGCCCATAATAGCGTCGCACTTGGAGGACGGCGAACTCGTGCTCGCAAAACTCGACATCTACCGCATCGACGCCTCCAAATCCAACGCGCAGACCACGGAGATGGACACGGCGTTTTACCTGAGCACCACCAACGGCTCGTACCTCTTTGTCCTCGACAAAAACCTCCAAGAAAAATACATCGAGACCCTCACCGCCGACCCTATGACCGTGAAGGCGGAGATTGGCCGCGACCCCGTTACCTGTGGCACTACAAAGTGGATGACCAACCGCGACAACGACTTCCTCTTCGACGAGGCAAGCCGCGCCAACACCCTCGCGCCGCAAGACAAGATACTGACATTCTCACAGTTGCACTTCAATATGGGCGAAAGTAAGGCAGACCGCGAATATGCGTCGCACCTTATTAATATATATGCCGAAAACGACGGCTCGCCTTTCGCCAAATTTGCCGCCAAGTTGATAGATTTTAGCGTTTCGCTCGACGGCGACAGCGAGGTCATCAACAAGATGGTGGCGATACAACTCTTTGAGTACGCCAATGCGCTGCACTCCGACGACGATTTTGAGAAGAAGATAAGCACTTTTGTGGGGCAGTTCAACTTTTCGGCGTTGGAATTGGCGACATTGATATTTGTAATCAGCCGTGTCAAAAACAGCCTCGACGACACCAAAATGTTTGTGGAGATGATGTTGGGGCTCAAAAAACGGTATTTCGATTGCGACAACGACAGCCTCGACCGTGCTTTTGTATGTGTCAACATCGCCAAAAAACTCAATTCGATAGGCGCGCAAAAGGAAGCGGGCAAAGTTGCCGAGGAGGCTCTCGACCTCTGTGGCGATATGTCGGCGGCGATGCTTGCGCCGGGTCTCGACACCACGCCCGATATGCCGTATTCGGGTGCGTCGGTGCAATACGCCGCTCTCGAAGAACTCTACAAAGCAGCAGAAAATGACAAAGACCGCTTTAAATACGCACTCGAAATGGCTATGGTTAAGCCGTTGATAGAGAATAATTTGGCTAATGCCGCTCAATATTGTCAAAACGACACCTTGAAAGTCCGCTTGAACGCAGCGTTGTCGGTGTTTGACGTGGAGCGGTTCAATAATTATTCCTACACCTCGTCGCAGGCGTTGGAAGGCAAATTCAGCAAGATAAAGACCTCGATGTTTATGCCCGCGTGTATGGGGCGGAGGAAGGCGTTTGCGGGTTTTGAGGATTGGGTAATCAAGGTAACTCCCGACAAATCAATATCTTCCGTCAAGTCTTACGGCGAGTTTGTCAATACCAACAATTTCCATCTCCTTTACGAATTTGACGAGAATCTGACTAAATATTTTGAGACCGACGTTGACGTTTTTGTGCTTGCAAACCGCAATCAAGGCATCATTTCCAACGACGACGGCGAGTCCAAGTACATTATTATCGACAAGGAACTTCTCGACACCGACAATGCCAACTATATGAACGGCAGCGAGTTGCTCTTTGAAATGGCTCGCGAATTTGCAAGTCTCAGGCTCGGACTTTCGCGCCTGACCTGCCATCCGCAGTGGCGCAATTATTCCGTGAATGGTGTTCATAGTCAGGATGTTATATCGCTCTTTGCTCCCGAACCCGATTTCATCGCGCCCGACGTAAAACGTTACACGCGCATCCTCAATTATGGCAAGTTGATGTCCACGGTTAATTATTTTAACTTCGACATCGATGATACTGCCGTTGCCGCCGACCTCCTCGAACAGACCATCAACGCCCTCAAATACGCCGGCACACGACCCGACAACCTCAAAGAAATGGAGTACGCGGCACTTTCACACCTGACGGCGATGATTGCCGACCGTGCGGGGCTTGTGGTTTCGGGCAACATCGTAACGTCCATCAAGGCGATGATACACAATGACAGTCAGTTGAAGGGCGGCAACTCCGATTTCCCCGCCGACGCGCCTGTTGCAACTACCTCATGCACCCGAGGCACGGACGGAAGACCCATCAACTATGATTTTGCGATGCGATTGGCAGCCCTTTTAAGTTTCTATATTTCAGAGGATTATAAAATAAAGTGAAAAAAGTTGCCAAAATATTTGCACAATTCAAAATCTTGTCATAACTTTGCACCGTCAAATCGGAAGAAATGACTTGAAAGGATGGTCCTTTCGTCTAACGGTTAGGACGCAAGATTTTCATTCTTGTAATACGGGTTCGATTCCCGTAGGGACTACAAAGGTTGAAGTTGATGAGGCTTCAACCTTTTTTTGATTTATTTTATGGATAGTTTCATTTGGAAGGTTTATGTGATTTGCTACTCCGATAAAATGTCGTATATTTGGCGCAAAATTGGAAGTCGCAAATTGCGACCTTAAAGATTTGTGTATGGTACAAAACGAAATATCGATAATACAAAACAAGATATTAATGCTTCGCAATCAGCAAGTTATGATAGACAGGGATATTGCTGAATTGTACGGAGTGGAGACAAAACGCCTTAACGAACAGGTGAAGCGCAACATAGAGCGATTCCCGGAAGAGTTTTGCTTTCAACTTTCTGACAGCGAGATTGAATCTTTAAGGTCGCAATTTGCGACCTTAAAGATTCAATCTGAGCAAACAAGTCAGAGGGGTAAACACAGCAAATACCGCCCTTACGCTTTCACCGAGCAAGGCGTTGCAATGTTGTCCGCTGTTTTGAAAACAGAAACGGCGGTAAGGGCAAGCATTCAGATAATGAAGGCTTTTGTTGCAATGCGACATTTTTTGCAGAACAATGCACAGGTGTTTACAGAAATCAATTCCATAAAAAATCAGTTGATAGAAACCAATCTTCACCAAAAAGAAGCAGACAAGCAAATTGCCGAACTTTTCTCCCTTATGGACAAGTACAAAGTCGCTGACACACAGGGGATTTTTTTTCAGGGACAGATTTTTGACGCATACGCCAAGTCTCATAGTTTCATTGCACAGGCGCAAAATGATATAGTCTTGATTGACAATTATGTGGATGTTTCTGTCCTTGAAATGTTGGCTACTAAAAAAAATGGTGTTGCGGTAACAATTTACACATCTCCCAAAGCCAAACTTACGGCTCAGGATATTCAGAATTTCAACGCGCAGTATCCGCCGCTTACCGTTAGTTACACCGACAAAATGCACGACCGTTTTCTAATCATCGACCACAAAATCCTTTACCATATCGGTGCTTCGTTAAAAGATTTGGGAAAAAAATGTTTTGCGTTTGATTTGTTTGATGCAAGTTTTATCCCCGATATATTGTCTAAATTATAATGTAGAATTATGGACATCGAAGAATACATAGAAAACCACACCACCCCCGAGGACGAGGCGTTGCGTCAACTCCGCCGCCACACCAACCTCACCACCACCTTCCCGCGCCAACTCTCAGGCCCGGTGCAGGGCAAATTGTTGGAGATGCTCAGCCGTATGATTGCTCCCAAAAACATCCTCGAAATAGGCACATTTACGGGCTATTCGGCGTATTGCCTTGCCAAAGGGTTGCAGGACGGCGGTATGTTGCACACCATTGAGGTTAAGGACGAGATGGAGGAGCCGCTTTTGTCATTCTTTGAAAAATCGGGCATCGCCGACCGCGTTGCTCTGCATATTGGCGACGCTGTGGATGTGGTCAAGGATTTGGATGTGGCGTTTGACCTTGCCTTCATCGACGGCGACAAGCGTCAATATCCTGATTATTACGCCGTTGTATTCCCAAAAATCCGTGTTGGCGGCTATATCATCATTGACAATGTCCTTTGGTACGACAAGGTAATCACCGAGCCAAAACACAACGACCCCTACACCGCCGGCATCATCGCCCTCAACGACATCGTTCAGAATGACCCCCGGGTAGAGAATGTCATCGTGCCGGTAAGGGACGGGCTTACGATAGTGAGGAAGGTGAAGGGATAAACACCAAAATCGTAGTTTCCCTTCAAAACTTCCTGAACCAATTTGCTTTGCAACGGTGGCAGATGTTCAGCAAAATTGTTGACGATGTTGCCCTGCGTATTGTATAGGTTGGTTTTGATGCAGTTGTGCAAGCATCGGAGAATTAGCCATCATTCCTCCTCCACATCCATATACAGCAAATCGTCATACGGATAACGTTCCGTGTGAATCCTCCTTGCCTCGGTGTAAACAATCTCTTTTAGTTCGTCGAGATTGGTCTTGTTTTTGGCGGAGATGAAGATGCAGGGGGCGGTGGAGGCGTACTTCATGCGGATGTAATCTTCCATTTGGGCGAGGTCGTAATTGCGGACGGTGCGCTCTGTGAGGTCGTCGTCGTCCTTGCGGTCGTAGGTGTAACGGTCTATCTTGTTGAAAACCAAGAACACCGACTTCTTCTCCTTCGTGATTTCGGAAATGGTGGCGTTGACGGTCTGCAACTGTTCCTCAAAATTCGGGTGGCTGATGTCGCTGACGATAATCAGGATGTCAGCCTCCTTAACCTCGTCGAGCGTCGATTTGAAACTCTCAAACAAGTTTTTGGGCAGTTGACGGATAAAACCAACCGTGTCGGAGAGCAAAAACGGCAGATTCTTGACCACGACCTTGCGAACTGTGGTGTCGAGCGTGGCAAACAGTTTGTTCTCGGCAAACACCTCCGAATGACTCCACAGATTCATCAACGTAGATTTGCCAACGTTGGTGTAGCCTACGAGGGCTACGCGGACAAGTTTGCCACGGTTTTTTCGCTGGACATTCTTCTGATTGTCAATCTTTTGGAGTTCCTCTTTGAGGCGGGCGATGCGGTCGCGGACGATGCGGCGGTCGGTCTCAATCTCCTTTTCGCCAGGACCACGCATACCGATACCACCCTTCTGAT
>JAEEGK010010685.1_pt1 | contig 21134 bp, 21 predicted proteins | sample 8958771 | NCBI WGS metagenome assembly JAEEGK01 (sample SAMN16246547, study PRJNA631951) | gut metagenome | biome: gut microbiome; feature: rumen; material: SC-attached | host: Bos | place: Iran: Karaj | collected 2018-10 | reverse complement strand
CTATGATGGAAAGGCTTTATAACCGTCGGGATTCTATGAATCTTTCGGCAGAATCACTGCTTGGTCTTGCTTATGCAAAGCTTGGCGATAAAAAGGCAAAGGAGCTTGCACAGGATGTTCGCAAATACATTCAGATGGATGGACGTACTGCAACAGTTTTGAGAAAAACCCGCACAAATCTCTGGGACTGGTATAATTCAGATACGGAACAGCTTGCCCTCATCATGCAGCTCTTTGTAACACAAAATCCAAAGGACGGAATGGTAGACAAGCTTTTGTACACATTGCTGCAGGATCAGAGCCACGGCTACTGGCAGAACACCGCAACTACCTCACGTGTACTCGAAGCAATTTATGCTTATATAACAGGCCGCAGACTTGACGAAACCAATTACAATGCAACTGTAACTTTAGCAGGCAGCGAGATTATGAATCAAAGCTTTAAGGGTGCAAACGCAAAGCCAAAGACTCTTAAGCTGCCGTTTGAAGATGAAATTGTTGCAAAGCTTGCAACCGATGCTGTTCAGGAAATTGGTTTTGAAAAGAACGGAGAAGGAAATCTCTACTATACTGTAGAAATGCGTTATGCATTGCCGGATGAATACATAGGCGCAAGAAACGAAGGCTTTAATATTGTTTATACAATCACAGATCCGGAAACAGGGGCTGTTGTAAATGCTGCAAACGATTCTGACTGCCTCTTAAAGCTTACAACCGGCAAGGTTTACAAGGCATCTATTAAGATTGAATCCAGCAAGTCTCATGATTATGTTGCACTCCGCGCTCCAATTCCTTCGGGAGCCGAAATTCTTGATTCTTCCCTTGTTACAACAGGAACTGTTTCTGATGAGGACAGCGGTTCTTACAGACACTGGCTCAGCAACAAGACAATCCGCGACAACGAAGTTCAGTTCTTCTGGGATTACTTTGGTTCCGGTTCAACAAATGTAAACTTTACATTCCGTGCTTCAAGACGCGGTGTTTATCCTGTTCCTCCGGTTCAGGCAGAATGCATGTACGAAAGCGAAACCTTTGGACGCGGTGACGGCTACCTTTGTATAATTGAATGAAAAAACGAAGCAGAATAATTTTAATCTGTATCCTGGGTGTGCTTATTGCAGCACACCTGGGGCTTTTTCTCTTTCCTTTTAAGGAACTTAAGGAATTTAAAAATTCCCCCTACTCAACTGTTTATTACGACTGCAACGGGCAGCTTTTGCAGATAAGTTCACTGGAAGATGGAAGCCGCCGCGAAAAGCTTGAATGGAAGGAGCTGCCAAAAGAACTAAAACGCATTTTTATTCAGGCGGAAGACAAACGGTTTTACTTTCATAACGGTTCGGATTTACCGGCCCTTGTGAATGCGCTGTTCCAGAATCTTAAACACAAAAAGGTGGTGCGCGGCGGCTCTACAATTACAATGCAGCTGGTAAAAATCATCTGCGGCGACAAAGATTTAACTGTAAAACGTAAACTCCATGATATTTTTTATGCACACGTTATAGAAACAAAGTTTAGCAAAAAAAAGATTCTGGAGCTTTATCTGAACAGTCTTTATTTTGGGCAGGGGGCGACCGGTTGTGCGTCTGCAGCAAGAACTTTTTATGGCTGCAGCCTTGATAAGCTTTCTAAAGAACAGCTTTGTTGTCTTGCAGTAATTCCAAGAAACCCTACTTTGTATAATCCGTTTACCAACAGACATAATTGTGCGGAACGGGCCTGCGCTCTTTACAACAGGATTTATCGCAAAGCTTTGACGGTAAACGAGTTTGAACAGTTTTTACCGGAACGGGCATTTTCTTATCCGTTTGAAGCGCCACACTATATAAGGGATGTTGCGGCAAAAGAAGCCTCTGCCGACTCTAAGAGCCTCACGCTTTCTATAAATCTTGAGCTGCAAAATTATGCAGAACGGATTGTAAGAGATGCGCTGGAACAGGCACAGGGCAGTAGAATTTCTAATGCAAGTCTTTTACTCATAGATAACAAAACAGGCAAGGTACTTTCCTGGATTGGAAGTGCCGACTTTTTTGATGAGCTTCATAACGGACAGATTGATGGGGTCCTTGTAAAAAATCAGCCCGGAAGTTCTATGAAGCCGTTTTTATATGCGTTGGCGCTGGAAACTAAAACAGAAGATGGAAAACCGCTTTACGAACCTTCTTCCATAATTGCAGACATTCCTCAGGAATTTGGCGACCAGAAGCTATATATTCCATCTAATTTTAACAACCGCTACAACGGCCCTGTACGCTTCAGGATTGCACTTGCTTCCAGCCTGAATGTTCCTGCCGTAAGCATTTTAAATACAATCGGCGTAAATAATTATCTGGAAAAACTGTATTCCCTTGGTTTTGATTCCCTCAAACACGGAGGAGAGCTTGCAGATCTTGGACTTGCACTTGGAGCCGGCGAAGTTACACTCAAAGAGCTTGTTACAGCTTTTGCAATTTTTGCCCGCGATGGAAAAGATTTTTACGGGAACCAGATTTACCGGGAAGACACAGCCCGAATCATAGCTTCAATTCTTTCGGATAAGGGAGCCAGAGCCCTGGGTTTCGGCTATTCTCAAACTTTTGAAACAAATTATCCTTCTATTTTTAAAACCGGAACTTCTAATCAGTATCAGGATATTGTTGCGCTTGGCTCTACAATGGATTATACAATCGGGGTATGGATGGGAAACTTTAGCGGAGAAACAGTTGTTGGAAAAACCGGCAGCTCCCTTCCTGCCTGGATTGCAAAAAAAGTTATGGACTATCTGGAAGAAGGAAAGCCTTTGACTTCTGAACGACAATTCCCTGAACCCGGAAATTATGTACGCCAGAAAATCTGTTCGCTTTCAGGTCATCTGGCTGGTCCCGACTGCCCGGCAAGTGTTTATGAATATATTTCAAAAGATAGTCTTACAACAAAAGAAAACTGCAGCTGGCATCAAAAAAAGAACGGTGAACTATTAACACTTTATCCGCCTGAATATCAGCAGTGGGCAAGAAAGACAAGACCTGAGCTTCAGATTAAATACAGCGATTCTCCGCTTTATATAAAAACACCAAAGGACAATTCACTTTTTTATTATTCACAATTACAAAAAGAAAAGCAGGCAATTACGGTAGAAGTATTTGGCGGTACAGAAGACAGCCTTTATGTTTATTATGATAACGAACCTTTTACTCAAGTGTTCCGTCCATTCTGTTTTACACTGCCTGTTGAACGTGGTAACCACAGCTGTACAGTTATCTGCGGTTATGAATCAGATGAAATCAATTTTACGGTAAAATAATCAGCGCTTACCAAGAAGGGTAAAATCGCGGGCAGCCTGGCAAAAAATAATTCCGCTTCCGGCTTTTTCAAAACAGGCAAGCTCCGAAACAGCCTTTATAATTTCTGGCTTTTTATCCTGAGGAACCAGGATCATGAGCATTTCTTTTTCGGGAACAATTTCTACTCCAAAAAATGTTGAGTCACCTTCGCGGGCAGTTCCTCTTGCACCAATGATTGTTCCACCGCCGGCACCAGCCTTTCTTGCAGCAGCCATTGCATCTTCTGCATAACCTTTGTTTACAATAATATTTATCATTTCGTACTGAGCCATAGCTTTGCCCTCCTGTTCATTTTCGTTATTCACATCCTGAGTTTTTAAAGAATTTTTATCTGAACCCGCCTTAAAAAAGCTGTCTACATCCATTGTAACCATTACTCCAAAGTGAGTCTTTTTTTCGGCACATGCATTTATAATCTGTGTGCGAACTTTTTCTACCAGGGAAGTTTCTACAATACTCATTGTAAGATCTTTAGAAGTATCTCCAAGTCCAAGCAGCTGCAAAACATTATTAGAAGCAGTGCCTCGCCCCATAAGGACTGTTCCACCTGCAGCGCCGGCTTGTTTTGCCGCATTAGTAATAAATTCTCCATTATCATGGGGAACAATACACGTAATGAGTTTATACATTTTCACCTCCGTGTTCACTTTCAATCTGGGCGTCACGCTTAGAAGTTTTGATTTTATAAATTATTCCCATTATCTGAATTGCAATAAGCGGCATCATGGCAACAAGGGCAATTACTCCAAAAGAGTCGTTACCACCTGCACCTCCGCTAGAAGCTCCAATTGTAAATGAAAGTACAAAAGTAGAAGTTAAAGGACCGGACGCAACACCGCCGGAGTCAAAGGCAATGCCGGTAAACAAATCCGGACAAAAAATCATAAGCAGCATAGACACTGCATAACCCGGAACTAAAATCCATTTAAGGTCAAAGCCTACAACAGCGCGAAGCATTGAAAGCCCGATTGCAATTGCTGTTCCAATCGAAAGGAATACCAGAAGACTTTTTCGTCTGATTGTACCGCCACTTGCCTGCTCTACCTGTTCACTAAGACACCAGACAGCCGGCTCTGCACAGACTATAATTGCTCCAAGTAAAAGACCTGTAATAATTAAAAGGAATAACCACCAGCCGCCTTTTGTAAAAGCATAGGTTCCAAGCACTTCGCCAAGAACTTTTCCTGCCTGCATAAAGCCGCCGTAAACTCCAATTAGTAAAACCGCCAGTCCAATAAAGCTGTAAACAAAACCGATTATCATTCTTACAACCTGGCGGGCGGTCATATGTAAAAGTGTAAGCTGGAACAATATAAATAGCCCGAACAATGGTGCAATAGAAACTAAGGCTTCGTGGAATACGGAGGCAATAACTTTTCCAAAGCTTGGGGCGACAGTGGTTGCAGCTGCGATTGGAGTTGCAGCTGCAGCCGCGCCACCAGATCCAATTCCAACCAGAGCCCCGCCATCAATCTTGTTCAGAATAATCGCATACAGCAAAACCGCCAGAACCGGCCCAACAGAAGAAATCCCCGTCAAACCAAAAGAATTGTTGTTTTTGGAAGCGCGGACAGAAGAAACACCAAGTCCCAGCGCCATTATAAACGGAACAGTCATTGGCCCGGTAGTTGCACCACCTGAATCAAATCCAATTCCAATAAATGAAGCCGGTGAAAAAAACGCAATCACAAATAAAATCGTGTACGAAACAAATAGTGTCCACTTAAGCGAAAGATTTATTACAGTCCGCATAAGTCCAATCGTAATAAAAATTCCTACCCCACCTGCAATTACAAAGGTAAAAATGAGTTTGTTTACAATCGGAAACTGCTGGCGTACCTGATCTCCAAAAACCTGAATATCAGGTTCGGCAGCGGTAACAATAAATCCAATAGCAGCTGCACTGATTAAAAGCAGAGAAAGACTCTTTTTTTTGGTAAGCTCGGCTCCACAGCGCTCTCCCATAGGTTGAATTCCAAGATCCACACCAAGCAGAAAAACTGTAAGGCCTAAAATAAGAAGAAGCCCGCCTCCCAAAAAACGGACTAAAAGCAAAGGTTTGATTGGAACGACAGTCAGCCCCAGAACAAAAACAATTATCATTACGGGAAAAACTGATACTGCCGTTTCTTTAAGCTTATGAAGAATATTCACTAGTTAAAAGCACTCCAGCCTTTTTTCTGAATTCCTTCTACCCACTTTGCGGCGTATTTTTTTGCACCATCAAGATCGTGGTCCCGGTAGTTTCCGCATTCCTGTTCAGTAGTAGCCGGAACAGGTTTATCCCAGACAGCAACCTTTTTGAGTACGTTCATAAGATGGTCTGCAATTTCTTCTTCTGTATGGTCGCCCCAGACTGTAAAATAAAAGCCTGTACGGCAGCCCATAGGAGAAAGATCAATTACACCTTCCATCTCATCACGGATATATTCAGCCATAAGATGTTCAAGAGTGTGGATTGCTCCGGTACTCATAAACTCTTTGTTAGGCTGGCAAAACCTTATGTCAAATTTTGTAACAATGTCGCCTTTTTGCCCCTGCTTTTTTGCAGCAAGCCGAACCAATGGAGCACTTACCTTTGTATGATCAAGATTAAAAGAATCTACGTTATATTTTTTTTCCATGCTTTACCCCCACAATTCAATCATCTTTTTTACAAGGCTTGCGCTTGCAGCAGCACACAAATCTTCATTAAAAGAATAGGTCTGTTCTACAGATTCGTCTGCCATATCTGACATGCAGCGCACAATTACAAAAGGAACCTTGTGTATGTGGCAGGCCTGAGCAACAGCACAACCTTCCATTTCTACACAGGCAGGAGCAAAATTATCCTGAATATCTTTTTTTTGCTGACGTTCAGAAACAAACTGGTCTCCGCTGGCAACAAGTCCTTTTATGATTTTATATTTTTTTGCAAAATCGGTATAAGCAAAGGCTTTAACAGCAAGGTCGGCAAGCTTTGGGTCTGCATCAAACTGCTCTACCATTCCGGGCACCTGACCAAGCTTATAGCCGAATGCAACTGTATCAAAATCGTGATAAACGGCAGCTGTAGAAACAACAAAATCAAAAATCTTAAGCCCTTCTCCAAGTGCCCCGGCAATTCCTGTATTGATTACAGCAGTAACTCCAAACTCTCGGATCAGAGTCTGAGCACAAAGAGCAGCATTTACTTTTCCAATTCCGCTCCTTACAACAACCACAGATTTACCATCAAGAATACCGCAGTTATAAACCAAGCCTGCAACTTCTTGTGTAGTATTATACTGCAGCTGACGACACAACTCTTTTACTTCGGATTCCATTGCTCCGATAATTCCGATTTTTTCCATAGCTACCTTGTTTTTTTATTCTTTATAGTTGTTTCATATTCATCGCGTGTCTTATACTGATTAAGAACTTCATCGCGAAGCTTATCCTTAAGATTCCATTTATTTATTACCCAGCGGCCAATCATTTTATTGATTTTAAAACCAAGCACAATACCGCCAATAAGAGCTACAATAGAAAACGCATTAAATACAACAGTTTTTACTTCATCAGATAAAGGCAAAAGCTTTAATGCAATAACCGAAAACACAACAAGAAGAATTATTACCAGTGCAAAAGTAACAATGATATTTAAAATTGTACTCCAGAACATAAATACATTTGTAGTCTTATGTCTTGTACGATATTGAATCTGTTCCTGCTTACGACGTTCTTTTTCTTCCTCAGTCAATTCTTCCATTTCACCGTTCATTATTTGTTCTCCTGTTCTGCTGATTTGTTTTTATTCTCTTTGATAATAGAAATCAAAAATGAAATTACGAGCATAATTCCGCACACAACTACTGCAGAATCTGCAACATTAAAGGTTGGCCAGCGTTCAAGTCCAAACAGTCCATAGAACTTTACATCAATAAAATCTACAACACCTGCCGGGCGGAAAAGTCTGTCTATAATATTTCCAAAGCCACCGCCAACAATTCCACAGATGGCCCACTGCTGAAGCCTGGTAAAATCCTTGTTACGGAAATATACATGCATAACAACGCCAAGAACAATAATCGGAATTATTGAAAAGGCAACACGACGCAATACATCTGGCCAGGAGGCGCCAAAGCTAAAGGCAACTCCAGTGTTGCGAACATGAACTATCCGTAAAAAATCACCCAGAAATTGAGCACCAATTGTATTAACAGGAATAAATTTTACAATAAGAAGCTTTGTAATCTGATCAAGAATAATAACTACAGCTGTCAAAATAAGCGGTATAAGTTTAGATTTAGTATCTTTTTCCATGAGGTAATTATAACAGAATTGATGGGTATAATCTATATAGATTATAAACCGGTTGGAATATCAATAAACTTACATTCAAGGCCAAGTTCTTTCTGAACCTTTTCCATTACAAGCGAAACACCAACAGTTTCTGTTTCATAATGACCGCCGGCAATTACATTAATTCCCATTTCCTGAGCAAAATGATAATCTTCGTGCATAAATTCGCCGGTTATGTAGCAGTCAAGACCTTCTTCTACAGCAGCGGCAACATCCTCGCTGGCGCCTCCGCTTATAATTCCAACTGTCTTAATATTTTGTGGTCCAAATTTAAGAATACAGCCTGCAGCTTTTCCGGGACGCAGCACCTTTTGTGCAAGCTCCTCTACAGACAAAGGAGTCTCAAGTTCTCCCTTTACACCAATTGTCATTCCACGCCATTCACCAAAGCGTTTGCAATTTTTAAGACCAAGTCGAATTGCAGCGCCAAAATTGTTTCCATAAGGATCATTTGCATCAAGCGGAATATGATAAGCGCAGAGTGCCAGATCGTTTTTTATAAAGGTAGAAACTCTTTTATAAAAGCTTCCTGTAATAGTCTGGCAGCGTCCCCAGAAAAGTCCGTGATGAACAAAAAGAACATCGGCTCCAAAATCACAAGCGGCTTTTGCAGTAGCTTCGCAGGCATCAACAGCAAAGGCAACTTTTTTTATCTGCTTTGAATCCGGAGCGCTGTTTTGAATCTGAATCCCATTGAGCGAAATATCAGCAGGATACTCTTCCTTTTTAAGAAAACCGTTTACATAATCATCAAATTCCTTTAATGTCATTTTGCGTTCCTTGCCTTAATAAGTTCTTTTTTAGTTTCCATTACAAAAAGCTTTGTATAAAAACCATCTTTATCCTTTGGCTGATCAAGAATTTTTGAAAGAAGAATATCTGTCTGAGTAACCATTCCAAAACCTGGAGTCTTATATTCCGGAATAGTCTGAAGGTCATAAACCTGCATGATTTTTTCACTGTTACGTTCCATATAATCAAGAGCTGCGGTAGTTCCCATAACATCTGTTACTACAAAAACACGTACATCATTGCCATAACGTTCATTTATAAGTTCAACAAGAGCTTTTATTTCCTGCGAAATATTGTAGGTATAAAATTCTTTTTGCATTTCAAATGAGTGACGGTTTACAAAATAATCTGTGAGCATGGCAAATCGTCTAAGGAGTTTATAATCTCCAATTGAATGGCGCCACTTTCCATCAGAACAAAAGAAATCTCCCGAAAGGACTGTACAACCTTCTCTTGCAAGAAACTGAAGATAAGGACGGTAATAAAAAGTATCTGCGCGTTTGTCTGGAATAAAAAGAACTACATCACGCACGCTGCCATTTGGATCTGCAGGTTTAAATTCCGTTAAGAAAAGATTTGCACTTTGAAAATTAGAAGCCTCATTAAAACCTGAACGGAAGCTGCCGTCATAACGAAAAACTGTTTCTGTAACATTAAGCTCTTTATTATTATATTCAACAGGTTTAAAAATAATTGTGCCGGTCATAAGCGCCAGCGAAAGAAGAATTGTAATGATTGACCACACCTTCATCAAAATACTGTAATGATCAATATAAAGTCGTTCTGAATAACGGAAAAGCGCATGAAAGTTTGTAAGCAATACAAGAAGACTTAAGAAAAGTGTAAGCAGATTTACAACATTAAGATTCCAGTTAAAAATCTGAACTACCGAAAGCAGAAAGGCAAAAGGACTGAGCATTACAAGAGAATCCTTTTTTACATTTTTTATAAAAAGGATTCGACCGTTTGCTATCAATAATAGAATGATTATTAAAAGTTCCCCGTAAAACTTCATTCCCGCCTCTTTTTTTTTGTTCTAAACTATTTTAGCACATTTATAGATTTTAGTCTGTTTGTTTTGATGAAAGCCCCGCAATTTTGGTAAAAGTTTTTTCAAGATACTGGGCTTCGCTTTCGGAAAGAGCAGAACGCGATAAAAGACTGCGCCAGAATTCTTCCATATCTTCGCGGCCGGGCATTTTAAAAAATCCAACCTTTTGAAGATTATCGGTTATAACACCTACAGTTTTATCTATGCGGTCCAGCGGAAGCGGCGTATAACCCTTATAACCTCCCTCTTTTGCCGAAAGCTTATATCTAAAAAGATGATAGCACAGAATCTGAACTGCATGACTTAAATTCAATGAACCAAAGTTGTCACTGGATGGAATTGTAATTCCCATTGTACACTGATCCAGCTGTTCGTCGGTAAGACCTGTGCGCTCGTTTCCAAAAACAAGTCCAATTTTTCCGTTCTGCTCGGTTATGGAATCAACATGAGCGGCAAATTCTTCGGGCAAAAGAAGCTTTCCTCTCTTTTTTCCGCGGCGTCTTGTAGTTCCGGCACAGACAACACAATCGGCAGTTGCTTCTTTTATGGAATTATAAAAAACAGCTTTATCAAATATTCCACCTGCATGAATTGCAAGCACGTGAATATGCTCAATATCATAATTTGAACGCTCACCTACAATTCTAAGTTCATTAATGTCATTATTTGCCATAGCACGGCAGGCAGCACCAATATTCCGGCTTTCATCGGGATGATCAAGAATTACTACAATATTGTTAAGATTCATTAAAAAAAGCTCCGTACATAAATCCAGATAAATAAGCCTACGGTAATCATCTTAATTCCGGTTCCAAGAACAAAGCCCAAAAAGGCACCCCAGGCAGATTTTAATGAAGTAAAAAAGTCTCCATTGGAATTAATAAGTTCTCCAATCAGGGCACCAAGAAAAGGTCCTGCAATAATACCGGCCGGGCCTAAGAAAAAACCTGCTACAAGCCCTATTGTTGAACCTATTGTTGCAGCCTTGCTGCCGCCAATTTTATTTGTAAGCATTACAGGCAGCACGTTATCAAGAATAGAAACTATAACTGCGGCTACAGCAGTAACAATCAAAATTACAAAAGAGATTTCGTTATAATAAGAGAAAAATGCCAGCAGAATGCCAAGCCAGGCCAAAGGAGCACCAGGAAGAACAGGAACAAAGGTTCCAAGAAAACCAAGCAGCAGTAAAATTCCCGCCAGGATTGAAAAAGCTATGTTCATACAAGCCTACTCCTAAAATCTGAATTATTTTTTAAACAGTCTGTACCACAAAAGTATAATCTTATATCTCATATATGGGAAGATAAGGAAAATCTTAAATGGATTATGGGCCAGTTCCACAAACATTTCGCGGCCTTTTTCAAAGGTCTTTTCGTTTATGCGGCGAATGCGTTCAGAAAAAATTCCAAAGCAATCCTTGTAATAAAGGAAGATGCTTGAAGAAAAACGGTTGCGGCGTTTGTAAGCCCAGCAGTTCTTGTCTTTAATACCATCACTCACAAGTACTAAAGATGGCTGGCACTTAAAAATAGCCTGAACAATATCATCTTCATCCTGTTTTGGATAGTAACCTACATAACGGCCAACAATTCTTAGCCCCGGGAAAGTATCGCGGACATTTTTTTCGGCCTTCATGAGGGTCTTTTTATGTGAACCCAAAAGGTACAGTGATTTATAATGAGAATCAAGAATTCCAAGAACCTGGATTACTGCAGTAAAAGGATTATAGCGCACAGGAACAGGCTTTTTTAAAAAACGGGCGCCCCTTAAAATACTCTTAGAAACAGGAAGAACAAGATCTGCATTTCTTACACATTCTGCAAAATCATTCTTGCGGCGGGCCTTAAGCAGATCCCATACAGAAAGGAAAACTATCTGCTTTGTTCCAGGCTTTGCAAGCAGTTCAAGAATTGCTGCTTCCATTTTGTCCGGTTCACAAATATCTACTGGAACACCAATTAAATTAATTCTTTCTATAGACATATTACACACCTGTTTGAACTGCCGCTATTCCATATAATGCCGCAGTTTCGCACCTTAATATATTTACGGAAAAATGTACCGGATAGAAAAGACCTTTTTTTACCCAGAGCTCAAGCTCTTCAGGACTTATTCCCCCCTCATTTCCACATACAATTGCAATTTTTGAAGGACAGACCCCTTCCTGTTCAGAACGCTCCGTCTCCAAAGCCTGCCGCACCGTCTTGCACCCGTCATTCCGTTCAGAAAGAATAAAGCCTGCAGCCCCGGCCCCTTCTGCAGCAAGCTCCTGCCAAAGCTTTAACGCCTCTTCTACAGTTACCGGCTCAAATATAGTTGTAGAAACAGGAGATCCGCTTTGCTGACGGGCTTCCCTTACAATACGTTCAAACCGTTCACCGTGATTTTTTTCAAAAGCAGCAACACTTCCCTTTTCTGTATATTCACTTATAACGGGAACAATATTTTTGACGCCACATTCAGTTGCCTGACGTACAATAATTTCCATTTTCTGGGGCTTTGGAATAAACTGAAAAAGTGTGTATTCAATTCCATCCCCACCTGCTGCCTGTTCTTCCAGTTCTGAAGCCTGCACACCTCTTGTTATGCAGGATTTTGAAGAGGCAGCGATTGACGCACACAGCTGCAATGTGATTTTCTTTGATTTTTCATCGATTTTTGCAGCTGTTGAACCGCACAAAGTGCCATCGGGAAGCCTTAAATTTACCATATCTCCGGTTTTAACCCGCAGCACCTGTCTTAAATAGCGGTAGTCTTTTCCTTCTATAATGACGAGACCATTTTTATCAGGATTTTTATTTATTATCAGCTGTCTCATCTGCTATAGCCGACTCCTGAAGTTCCTTTAAGGTTTTGGTCTTACGCATAAGCTCGTTAAAATCATTATTCTGAATAATTTCTATAGCCTTTACAAGCTGAATGTCGTAGTCCAAATCATAAAGCGGAGAAGTTTGAGTTCGCTGAACCTGAATGCGCAGGAGACGGCGGATAAGACGTTCTTCAATAGGATAAGTCTTTGCTATCACCTTTGCTGCAGCAGCAATTTCATCTTCCTTCATGTTAGGAGCTTTTTCTACAGTCTGATTAATGATATCAGACTGAATAAGTTTTGTATAAGCTTCTTCCTGCTCAGGAGTCATTTCTTCTATATTCTTAACCTCATAATCAGGTGGAATACCAATTTTATCAATATTAACATCGCTTGGTGTGTAGTAACGTGCCATTGTAATTTTCATACCGTCTACATCACTAAGCGGAATAACCTGCTGAACAGAACCCTTTCCGTAAGTTTTCTGACCAACCAGATATGCCATATGATAATCTTTAAGCGCACCAGAAAGAATTTCTGAAGCACTGGCAGAACCCTGATTTATAAGAACGATAATAGGAAGATTCTTTTTTGCTGTTGTTTTTTCCGGAGTTGCCTTGTATTCCTGATTTTCAAAAGCAAGGCGGCTTTTTGTACTTACAATAAGACCGTTATCAATAAACTTGTCTGCTACATCAACAACACTGGTAATAAGTCCACCCGGATTGTCACGAAGATCGATTATCATACTTGTGTAGCCGTTTTTCTGAAACAGATTCATTGCATCCTGAAGGCGGTTTGGTGTTTCCGGTGTAAATTCAATAAGACGACAGTAACCGATTTTTGTTCCTTCAATCATGCCGTATTTTGCAGTTGGAACTTCTATAAGAGCGCGCACAAGCTTTACATCAAAGCGCATATTTGCTCCACGCAAAATTGTAACAGTTACCGGAGTTCCAATTTCTCCGCGCAAATGACTTAAAACTTCGTTCATTGTCATTTCTGGAGTCGGCTGACCATCGATTGCTACTATATAGTCCCCGGCGTGGATTCCGGCTCGTGCTCCAGGAGTGTCATCTATTGGAGAAGAAACTTCTACGTAAGCAGGTTTGGTAGCTGTAGATTCAACAGGTTTAGAAATTGAAAGTCCAACACCACCAAAGTTACCGGTTGTTGTATCATTTAAATCGCGCATGTAATCTGGATCCAGATACAAAGTGTAAGGATCTCCAATTGCATCAAGCATTCCCTTTAAGGCGCCTTCGTACAGGATCTTTGGATCCAGCTCATCAACATAATTCTGCTGAACAAAGTCAAAAACAGAATTAAGCTTTTTCATATACTGAAAAGAAGTAGCCTTTGTTTCATTTGAATTTTGAGCAAAGCAGGAAGAAGTAAAAAGAATTGCAATGCTGATAGTGCATATATAAATGTTTTTACGGATTCGATTTAAAGTTTTCATATATATACTATAACAAAAATATGGTGAATAGGGCAACAAGTAAAAAAAAATGGGAGCCAATTTAAAAACTTGCTCCCAGTCGGGGGGCGAAGGCCAAAACCTAGCGAACGACGGCTTTAGCCGACAAAACGCTCCGGTGGAGCGTTTTGAGTGAGTCTCCGAGCAGCTATGCTGCGAAGGCGGGCTCTATACAATTATTTTATGCCTTAGTAACAAGTAAGTAGACCTAAAAAACGCAGTGCGTTTTTTTTAACGGTCTGCTATTTAACACCGGCCGCCAGCGGCCTTACACACCCTCCGCCAGTTTTTTAAAATCGCTACATATTTTCAATATTTGTTCCCCAATTTCTTTTTATATATATACATTACTTCCTCATCCGTAAAACGGAGGAAAAGAAAAGTTTAAAAGAAATAGTTAAATTAAATTTCAAAAAAAAAATTACGTCTTTGAAAACAGAGGGGCGCGAGGGAGGGAAACGGAGGGCAAAAACACTCTGAAGTGCGGCCGCAAGGCGGCCATGTATATAATTACAAGGCACTTCAGCGTGTAGCGGGCGAGCCCGCGGTTTTGGCTTCACAATTCCGACGGGAGCTATTTTTTATATATGAAGCAATTTATTATCCACAATTGAATTTTCTTCATATATATGCTATTGTTCTCATAGTTTTACATGGGGGCTAATATGGGAGCACGCGGCGAACTTTTTACTACACAAATTCATTTAGATAACCGTTCATACTTTTTTAATGTAAAAGAAAACAGAACCGGCGATGTATTTCTGCAGGTTGTAGAAAGCAAAAACAGAGATGGCGTAGAAGCAGACAGACATCAGATTGCAATTTTTGCAGAAGATATGCAAAAGTTCCTTCAGGGTATGGAAAAATCACTCGAATTTATTGAAAAAGATCGTAAGGCAAGACAGAAGGCAGCTCGCGAAAAGAAAGCTGCTAAAGAAGCAAAATATGGAAGCGGCTCTGCTTCAAAAAAGATTTATCGTGTAAAGGGCGAAAAATCTGCCAAGGCTGATGACGGAATTAAACGTACAGGCCGCATTCACGTAGTTTCAAAGAGACCAGACGCTTCGGAATGACAAAAGGCTAATACTTAAAACTAAGCCGCTGGATTGGTGAAGGACCAAGCTGGCGGCATATTTTTTTATGTTCGGGTGTCGGGTATCCTTTATGACGGGCATAACCATATTCAGGATATTTTTTATCCATTTCAAGCATAAAGCGGTCACGGCAGGTTTTTGCAAGGATACTGGCTGCCATAACACAAGGATATTTTCCATCGGCTTTAGGTTCACATCTGCATTCAATTGGAACATCAGGACAGCGGGTTCCGTCGGTAATTCCTTGTAATAACGTCGTAGATTGTTTCCCCTTCGCTTCGCTCTGGGTCGCAATGACAAAACGGGAGCACAGGTCTTCCCAGGCAAGGCGCATGGCAAGCATACTGGCTTCCAGTATATTAATTTCATCAATAGTTTTATGATCTACAAGTGCAATACCCCACATGGCATCGCGCTTAATAACCTCTTCGGCAGCGAGACGTTTTTTTTCACTGAGCTTTTTTGAATCATTTAAAATTTCAACAGGAAAATCCGGCGGAAGAATTACAGCAGAAGCACAGACAGGCCCCGCAAGTGGACCCCTTCCCGCTTCATCAAAACCCACTGTAAGAATTAACGGCTTAGAATCCATACTGTTCGTTTTTATCCTGCTGAACAGAAGAGTTTTTATCTGCATAAACTGCAGCAGCGTTTGCAATTCCTCTTAAAGAAGCCTTAAAGGAATTAGAAATAACAGAACCATTCACAGAGAAAAGTTCTGCAATACGACCTTTGCTTCCTGTAATCTTAAAGGAATTGTTTAAAAGATTTATATCACCTTGATTCAACGAAAGTGTAACACAGGTATCGGAAGAAACATTTATAGAAGAATTGTGAATTGTTACCTTAGATTTTAAGCCCGAAATAAACGAAGCATAAGAAGGTGCAGAAATAGAAGCAATGGTTCCGTTTATATTTATGGAAGAACGTACTGCTTCGGCAAAAAGTCCGTCGCCTTCAAAATTGGCAGAAATCTGACATCCATCTAATTCCAGAACAGAATCTTCAAGTTTTATAAAAGGAACCAGCCCCTGAGCAGCAGCTTTTGCCTCCTGGCCGTCTGCACGCGAAAGTGTAAAATCACGCAGAGAAAGATTTGAACTTTTTACAGTAATGCAAGAGCCTTCTTCAAATTCAAAATATGCATCGCCTTCATTTACAAAAACACAGTTAGAAAGAATGTAATGAACTCCGGCAGGAACTTTTACAGGCCCCTTCACTCTTACACAGGCATAGCGTCCCAGATTAATTCCTTCCAGACACTGTTCAAGATTTGCATAAGGACGAAGCGAAGTTCCATCAGCAACAGCAGGATCGGCATAAGAATTAAAGTAATAATTATACTGATCAATGATTACACTGTATTCCGAAACAAGACCGGTATTCATTCCGTTCTTTGAATAAGCCCAAACCTTAAAGTAAACAGCCCCGCTACCTTCCGGTTTGAGTTCAATCGAAAGTCTGTTTGAATCTGCCTTTTTAAACTGACCGGCTGGAATTGAATCAAAAAATGAAGAAGTCTCTAAATAAGTCTCTGAGACGGAATCAATTGTAAATGGTTCACTTACTGCATAATAAAGCTCACTTGCTTCTTCTGCCTGAATCAAAACAGAAACAGGCTCCCGCGAATAAAATGAAGAAGCCGACGAAGTAATGAGCGGACTTGACGGCGGCCTTTTACTGATATTAAAAGGAACTTCCATCTGTCCCTGATAAACAGCTCCTGCAAAAAAGCCTATATTCAAAACTCCGGAAACATTATCGCCATAGAAGGTATCTGCTCCAAGCTCTGCAAAAAGCTCCTGGTAATCAGATTTAGAAGAATTCAAAATGCTCAAAGAATAAGCACCGTCACCCTGCAAAGAGAAATGCAGACTGCCATCAGGATTTACAGTTTTATTGAGTTGAGGCTTTGGCGGAAGAACAAAATATTCAACCGGATTTCCTTCGGCATAATCAATGCTTTGCCAGCGGATCATATGACTTACAGAACGGTCAAGAATAATGCTGTTTTTTGGCAGCGACCAGAATTCCGAATCAATTTTATAAATATAATTATCGTTAGTAAAAGTTATTGTGTTCCAGTCGGTAATAACAAAAGGAACATCGCGGCGGCTGAACAAACCTGCTGTCTGAGGCAAAGTCCTTACAATAAAGCGCCAGCGTTTTCCTGTAGCTTCATCAAGAAGAGTACATGGAATATAACGGTTCAAAACAGAGGATTCGTCAATCGAAAGATCCCTGCCCTGAAGAAATGAATCCGGCGGAAGTCCAAAGCTGTATTTGAGTTCTTCGGGAATAGAAAGAATAGAACCTGCTGTATAATTTAAAATTCCAGAATCAAAAAATGAAGAAATAAAGGTATTGTAAGAAGCCGCAAAAGCATTATCCTGAATTACAAGATATTTTACTGTAGTTTCGGTTTTCTTTTTTCCGGCTTTTGCAATTCTTATTTCTACAGGACCATCAAGATCAATTAAAACCGGTCCGTCATAAGCAAATCCAAAGGCTTCCGGATCGGAGCCGTTTAATGAATAATAATAGTCGCCCTGATATTCACCTTCTGTATCGATTACAAGCATCTGACGGTTTGCAAAAGTTCCTTCTATAGGACTAAGCACCCTCATCTGCGCAAAGGCCATGCATGAGATAAAAACAAAAATCAGAAAAGCTGCGACTTTTTTCATTTGTCTCCAAGATATGGACTCAGAACATTAATGAGTTCCGGATCATCCTTAAAATAATACTCTTCTAATTCTTTTTTTGAAAGTCCTACAAGCTCGTGGCTCATATAGTGGATCCAGCGGTTTTCTTCCGGTGAATTAATTTCGAACTTGCGGCAGTAGTAGTCCGGCTGAATAGGAAGCTGCTCTTTATAATATGTAAAGTATTTGTAATCGTGAACAACAACCTTAATATCTTCACGAGGCATTCCACGGCTGTTGATAAGAGTTTCTACCAGACAGTTGATTGTACGGCCTGAATCAAAAATGTCGTCAACTAAAAGGATTTTGTCTCCCGGTCGCAGATTTTCCGGCGGATAAGTCCAGCCATCAATAAAAACCTTTGTGTGCTGAGCAACGTCAGAATAAGAACGTGCTACAACTCCCGCATATAAAACCGGATGAAATTTATTGACCTTGCTTAAGATTTTAAAATATTCACTGATGATGTTTGCCATATAAGCACCACCACGAAGTGAACAGTAAATTACATCGGGAATAAACCCGTCCTTGTAGATTTTATTAGCAAGTTTTAGCGCATTGTTGCGGACTGTATCGTATTCAAGAAATTCTTTAATCATATACGCCTCATTAAAAATATCGCATTAATTATAAATGATTATGAGGGAATTTACAACTTGAAAACTGTTACAGACTTAAAAATGAACTGGTACAAACTTCGTTCAAAAGACGCTGATCGTGACTTATAACTAAAGCTGCTGTAAATGGATTATTTATCTGTTCTTTTATAAGGGAAATTATATTATTTGTATTTTCTTCATCTTGTGAAGCAAATGGTTCATCTAAAAGCAAAAGACATGGAATATCTTTTTGAGCGCAGGCCCATGCAAAAACCCGTGAAATTCCGGCTCGCTGGCGCTCTCCTCCACTTAATAATGAAGGAAGTGAATCTTTTTTATGAAAAATATTCAATTTTTTGAGCCATAGTTCTGTAAGATCTTGAGCTGCTTTGACATTCATAATATTTTGAAGCGGAAGCATTACATTTTTTAAGATGCTGACAGAGGGAATTAAGGCAGGTTCCTGGAATGCATAGCAGATTTTTAGATTTTCTGCTTTTTGGAGCTTGCCACTGATAGTAAAATTTTCTTTGTTAAGAATTCCTGCAATATAATTTAATAAGGTTGATTTTCCTGTTCCGGTTGGAGAAGATATTCCCTTACACTCTTTGGAGTTAAGTTCCAGCGAAAAATTCTTGAGCAGAGTCTGTTCGGATTGAACAAGTGTGATATTGAGGTTTTGGATTGAAAGAAGTTTTTCTGTCATCTGGAGCCTCTCTTTTTAAGAAAGTTTGTTACTAAAAGCATAAAAAGGCGCTCGATAATAAAGCTAACTGTAACAAGAATAATTGTAATTGCAATAACAGTCGGAGTTTCAAGATGTACCTGTGCGCGCTGAAGCATTGTTCCTGCCGCATTTTTTGGAAGGCTCAATACTTCGCCGGCTGCAATAACCTTCCAGGTAAGTCCAAAGGTACTGACCATTCCGTTCATAAAAAATGGGATAAGAGAAGGCAGCTGAATATATCGGAAAATCTGGCGCTTTGTAAAATTAAAGGTTTGTGCCATACCAAGAAGTTTTTCATCAGTTTTATAAAAGCCGTTGAAAACAGCCGTAGTCATAATTGGCAGAGTCATGAGCACCGAAACAAAAACCGGTACTGTTCCGGACTTAAACCAGAATAAGGCAATAAGAATAAAAGCTACAACCGGTGTTGCACGAATTATTGCAAGAGGCAGCTCAAAAAAGTGGCGTGCAAACGAAGAAAGGCCGCAAAGGACTCCAAGCAGAGTTCCTATTAAAACCGAAAGCACAAAAGAAAAAACTACCCTGCCAAAGGTCCAGCCAAAGGCACGGAAAAAGGCAGGCTTTTTTAAAAGGGCACCCATTGCCTTAAAAACAGCAGCGGGGCCCGGTAAGATTAAGCTTGCATTAACGAGTCGGGCCAAAACAATCCACAGAAAGAAAATAAATAAAACTGAGAGAATGTATGCTGTAATTGCACGACTCTTTTTCATTACTTAAAATAAAAACCTTCGTCTGGTAATTTTCCGCCGATTGAAGTTGGTTCAAATGACAGGAAAATATTCAAAAGCTCTTCGATTTTTGGCTGAGCTTTTCCACCCGAACTTGCAATGTAAACATAGTTTGCCTTTGGAATTGAAGCAGTTACAATTCCGGCAGCAAGACCAAGCTCAAACTTTTCGCTAAGGGCACCGGCTTCCTTTGGATTTTTGAGTGTCTTTTTATAAGAAGCTTCATAAGCGCTCAAAAAGCTTTTAAGAAGCTTTGCGTTCTTTTCTGCAAAGTTTTTTGAAACAACCATTACAGTAAGCGGATAAACCTTTCCCTTTCCTGCAAAATATTCATATTCAGACTGGAAATCAATTGCAGCAATAACCTTGTCGGATTTGGTCTGAGCTACAGTTGCAAAAGGTTCCGGAACAACTGCATATTGAATAGCTCCGGAAATAAGCTGGGCTGCAATCTGTGCTGTAGGAATAGAAAAATCAAGAGTTATGCCGTCCTGGCTGTCGGCAGCAATTCCATTCTTTTCCAAAAGATAGCGGAACATATATTCAGGAGTAGCCCCCTGACCAGCAACATAAACAGTTTTTCCTTTAAGGTCACTAAGCTGCTTTACGCTTGAGTCGGTTGTAATAAGGGAAATGTTTCCATTACCGGTAATTGCACAAACCTTGAGGGCACCGTTGGAGCTGTTGTAAACCTTTGCGGCAACGTTTGCAGGCAAAAATCCAATGTCAATTTCGCCCTTGAGCATTTTTGGAAGCAGGCCCTGAGGGTCAGCAAACTTTTCATAACTGATTTTTGCGCCTTTTACAGGAGCAGCATCATCCAGTAAATAGCCGGCTGGAATGCAGCTTGGGCCATTTAAAACACCAAGCCGGATTTCCTGAGCACTAACACCTGCACAAAGGATTAATCCGGCAAACAGAGAGAATAGTATTTTTTTCATGATAACCTCTTATTTCTTTTCAACCATTACCGGAACTTTTACCGGTTCTGATTTGACTAATTTCACCTTGAGGTTATCACAATTGCATTCTATAGTCACTAAGTCAAGCTCAGAATTCTGATTAGAAAGAATTTCGATGGAAAGAGGATCTTCTATTTCTTTACGGATAAGACGTTTCATAGGGCGGGCACCCATTGCAGGATTATAGCCGTGTTCAATAAGGTATTCCTTTGCCTTTGGCTTAACGCTTATCTTGAGTTTTTTATCTTTAAGACGTTCTTCAAGGTCTGCAAGCTGAATGTCCAGAATCTGAGAAACCTGCTTTTTACTTAAAGCATCAAATACAATTACATCGTCAATACGGTTTATGAGTTCCGGATTCAAAAGCTTTTTAAGTTCGTTCATTGCGCCGGCTTTTATTTCTTCGTAAGGAAGAACACCTTCTGCGGTTCCAAAACCGACACGACCTTCGTTTGTAATCTGACGGGCACCTGCATTACTTGTCATAATAATAACAGTGTTGCGGAAGTTTACTGTG
>JAEEGK010010684.1_pt1 | contig 21136 bp, 19 predicted proteins | sample 8958771 | NCBI WGS metagenome assembly JAEEGK01 (sample SAMN16246547, study PRJNA631951) | gut metagenome | biome: gut microbiome; feature: rumen; material: SC-attached | host: Bos | place: Iran: Karaj | collected 2018-10 | reverse complement strand
CGACAGCCTGGGCATCCCCGTCATCGCATCCGGCGGCGCCGGCAGCGTGGCGGACATCGCCGCCGTCCTCACCGAGGGCAAGGCCGACGCGGCCCTCGCCGCCAGCATCTTCCACTATGGTCAGTACACCGTGGCGGAAGTCAAGCGCCAGCTCGCCGAAGCCGGCATTCCCGTTCGCTTATAAAAGATTGACAGTCATGACATTCGACGATTTCAACCTCAGCAAGACCGGGGACGGACTGCTCCCCGTCATCATCCAGGACGCCACGACGCTCAAGGTCCTGATGCTCGGCTATATGGACCGCGCCGCCTTCGACAAGACCGTCGAGGAAGGGCGCGTCACGTTCTTCTCCCGTTCCAAGCAGCGGCTGTGGACCAAGGGAGAAACCAGCGGCAACTTCCTGACCGTCAAGAAGATGTTCATCGACTGCGACGGCGACACGCTCCTCATCCAGGCCGATCCGGCCGGCCCGACCTGCCACCGCGGCACGACGGCCTGCTTCGACACGCCGGAGGACGAAGGCTTCATCCGCTCCCTCTCGAAGCTCATCCAGGGGCGCCACGCGCAGATGCCGGACGGCTCCTACACCACGAAGCTCTTCATCAAGGGTCCTAAGGCCATCGCCAAGAAAGTGGGCGAAGAGGCCACGGAAATGGTCATCGAGGCCGTGGACGGCAACCGCGACCGCTTCATCTACGAGACCTCCGACCTCGCCTATCACCTGCTGGTCCTGCTGGAATCGATGGGCTGCACCGTCGAGGACATCGAGCGGGAGCTGGCGCTCAGACACAGATAATCCATTGATCCTGAACGATATGCTTTTATTCAGATGCGATTACGCGGAAGGGGCCCATCCGGAGATTCTCAAGCGGCTCACCGAGACCAACTTCGAACAGCTGGACGGCTACGGCAACGATCCGTACACCCGGAGCGCAAAGCGGAAGATCCTGGAGGCTTGCCGCTGCCCGGAGGGCGAGGTCCATCTCCTCGTGGGCGGCACCCAGACCAACTCCACGATCATCGCCGCGATGCTCGCGGACTACGAGGGCGCCGTCGCCGTGCAGACCGGCCATATCGCCGTCCATGAGGCGGGCGCGGTCGAGTACACCGGCCACAAGGTCCTGACCCTCCCCCAGCATCACGGAAAGATGGACGCGGGCGAACTGGAAGCCTTCCTCGCCGCCTCCGCCGCGGATCCGAACAAGGACCATATGGTATGGCCGGGCCTCGTGTACATCTCCCTGTCCACGGAATACGGCACCATCTACACCCGCGCAGAACTTGCTGAACTCCAGGCGATTGCCCATAAGTACGACCTGCCGCTGTTCATCGACGGCGCCCGTCTGGGCTACGCCCTCGCCAGCCCCGACTGCGACTTCACCCTGGCGGACATGAAGGACCTTTGCGACGTCTTCTACATCGGCGGGACCAAGGTCGGCGCCCTCTGCGGCGAAGCCGTCGTCTTCACGAAGAAGGCCCCGAAGCACTTCTTCACCACCATCAAGCAGCACGGCGCCCTCCTGGCGAAGGGCCGCCTCCTCGGCGTCCAGTTCGACACCCTCTTCACGGACAACCTCTATGGCCGCATCGCCGCCAACGCCATCGACCGCGCACAAGAAATGATCACCGTCCTCAAGGAAAAGGGTATCCCCTTCTTCCTCGAAACGCCGACCAATCAGCAGTTTGTTATCCTGGAAAACTCCTATATGGAAGCCCTCTCCTCCAAAGTCGGCTTCGACATCTGGGAGCCCTACGACGCCACCCACACCGTCGTCCGCTTCGCCACCTCCTGGGCCACGACCCCGGAAATCATTCAGCAGCTAAGGGAGCTGCTCTGATTAATACTTTCACCGCTTTTAATTTCACCTCAGCGTCTTCCGCCGGGGCCGGTTCAGCATACGCCTGTCTCATCGATCAACTTTTTTTTCCAGAATACAAGTAACATTCACAGAAATGAAGGGTATAATGGATTGGAAAGCGAAATGAACATGTCAGAAATCGGAAGAATCGACCAGGAAGAATACGCGGCGGAGGCGCTGGAGCTTCTCAATCAGGAGCGGGAAGATTTCGTGAGATCCGCCTGCTCCTCCCTCTCCGAGGGACTCCCGTCTGAGGCGGTCAGGGCAACTCTTGTTCGGCGGGTGAAATCAGAGATGAAACACGTCCTTTTTGAGCATCTGAAACGCAGCGGGACTGTAAGCGGACACTATGTTTACCGCTACACCTACGGATACTGCCGAAAGGTGCGTGTGGAGCCCAGGGAGAGCGATGTTCCGTCGAAGTATCTGGATATTGAAAAGGTTCTGACAAACTTCGACGCGGTCATCGATGACATCATGGTGGAAGCCGGAAAGCGCAAGATGATCGCAGAAATCGAGGCGGTGACAAAAGAAGCACAGGAGAAACGATAAACAACAGAACAATGGCTGAGTTTCGATTTCTAGATTGTATGGTGAGCCCGCATGCGGCCTACTTCGAGGGTGGGTTTAATCCGGGATTCAGAGAAAAGTACAAGGGGGTCATCGTCAATGCCTGCCATGACAGCGGTTATGGCCATTTTGCCATCCGGAAACCGACCCACAGGGTCAAGGGCAAGTTATGCCCCAAGGTCTGGGTTATGTGGAAGAACCGCCGGGAGAGATGGTACGGGCTGAGCTTTTCCGATGCCGACCATTCCATCGAGATCGATGCGGATATGAAGAACCCTTCCAGCAAGAAGCTCAAGTTCGACAAGGACACTTACGAAGACCTCAAGGAGCATATCCCGGAATTCCTCGAGATGATCGGTTTCAAGTTTGAAACCTGCACGAGCGAAAGCGGCATCACCCTGAAGATCAAGGAACTGTTCGAAATCTCTGATGGCATTTGTTCTTTTTCCAACGGCATCACCGAGATTCCGGACAACCGGTTCTGGCAGTTTGCAGACTTCGAGGAAGTCGAGTTGCCCGAGGGTTTGACCCGCATCGGAAGCCATGCGTTCTTCGATTGTCCTGAGTTGAAGAGGGTCCGCATTCCGGAAAGCGTCAAGAGCATCGGCCCCTATGCATTCGCCCACTGCCCGCTCACTGACATGTACCTTGCTTCTGCGAATCCGGACGATTATGTGGACCTGAAGGACCATGCCCTGTTCGGTGTCGATCTCGAGGAGGTCACCCTCCACATCCCGGAGGGAACCGCAAAGGCTTACGGCGAGCACCTGTTCTTCAAGCAGTTCAAGCGCATCGTCGAGGAATCACCAATCATCAATCATTGAATCGGAATGGTACACCGTGTGCGACCAGGACTAGAAGAAGATCGACTCCTTCCACAAGGAAGATTTGTTCCTGAGCAAGGAGGATTTGCTGAAATCCTTGCAGATTTTCGTATCTTTATAAGGATTATTAGCGCTGAATGCTTTTTATGAATGTGACCGACTTTTCAACCGTAATAACCGTCACGGGATCCAAGGCCAATCTGGTGAGAATGCTCAATGCCGGGCTCCGCAGCCTGGGGGCTGATATTGCCATCGACGATACCGAAGACCGGGAATCCATCCTCCGGAGAGTTACTGCCGAAGGAATTGTCTTCCAGCTTCAGGACCTTTTGAACCAGGGCGGCGCTCCCCTTCCCCGCGAGGGCGTGCCCATGGACGAGGACGATACGGAGTATTTCGAGGACTACGGTCTTATCGTGTCCGAGATTCAGGAGAAAGATCAAGAGCTGACCGTGGTATTTCATTTCTGGTCCGGAGACGGAAATCCGGGAGAGTGGAATCTCGAAAGGGATTACGATTGCTTCTTCCGTGAGCTCCTTCCCCTTTACGACTGCGAAGCGTCCATCGTCAAGGGGGTGGACGAGACCTCCCAATGGGCGGCAATCTTCAGGCTTCAGGAGGGCGAAGTCAAACGGTTTTATGTCGAGCCCGTGACGTATCAGGTGATGCTCGAGAAGTTGGCGGAAATCAACCCGGAAAAGTATCTTCCTTTCCTGATCGACAGTATGAAGCATCAGATCGAATGCATTCAGGAACGTCTGGAATGGACCCTTGACCGGCTGAATCCCACCTATGAAGCGCCCTCAACGACAGTTGAAGACATTCCCTTCTGAACCGACCAACATCATGAGAATAAGCACGACCGCATATCTCAAGGGCTCCCGGGAGGCCATCATCCAGATGCTCACCAGGGTGTTCCGGGGCCTTAAATCGGAGGGTGTGACCGTTGGCGACGATGACACGGTCGAGGCCATAAACCGGACGATTCAGCAAGCCAATACGATTCTGGAAGGCTACCACGCAGAATTCACCCTTCCGGATTTCCTGGATGTCCAGAACAGGATGAACTGCCCGTACGAGGCATACGTGCTGTCTTATATCGACGAGCCGGAGCCTGACTGAAGCGCGAACTATGGCGTGGACCTGATCGACGTTCAGGAGAAGGATTCCGGGTATTCCCTTCGGGTCGCGTCTTGCAGGGATGAAAAGCAGCACGGGTACTTGCGGGAGGACTGGCAGGACTGGTGCGAACGGATGGTCCGCCTGTACGGCTGCCGGATCACCACCACCGAGGAGCGTTACACAGATGCGCCTGATGACGGGACGCCGGTGCAATACTCCTGCTTCTACGAACTGGACCCCCTGGGCGTCGTCAATCAAACCGTCATCGACCTGCACAACGACCTGAGTCGATACTGGTACTTGATGGACAGGCTGGCCGCGGAAACCGGAATGACGCGCGACAAGCAGATGAGGCTTGCCATTTCCGACTTCGAGTCTTTGGCGGAAACCTTGCGTGGAGAGATTGAACGCATGAAGAAAGCGCTCGAGAAGGGAAACGACGCGGAAGGCGACGTTTGATTCCTAATCAAATCAAAAAAATATTTGCAAACTCAGAAAAAATACCTATCTTTGCAATCCCAAACGATGGTGCTGTAGCTCAGATGGTAGAGCAATGGACTGAAAATCCATGTGTCGGCAGTTCGATTCTTCCCAGCACCACGAAAAACCCGCTGAATGATCAGCGGGTTTTGTTTTTATTCGCTGTCCTTCTTGAAACTGATCAGGCATCCGTCGCTGATGGATAGCATGGCGCACCAGTAATGCCAGTCCTCCGGGTAATAGGTGCGCTGACCCTCACGAACGCGGGAGACGATCTTGAGGGTGTATTCGTCATCCGCGGCAGAGACTTCGACCGGGTTGGCGTCGTAGTTCTCGGAACCGTCAGGTTCATCCTCGTCAATATAGGAAAGGACGAAATCCTTGAAAGGGCTGTTCATCCGACCCTGAATGTCGAGGTAGCTCATCAGGGTGAATCCCGTCTGAAAACCTGACACATACTCATTGGCTGCGCTGATCTTGTCGTTGATCGTCTCCAGGCCGTCATCATCGGCAATCATGTACGCACCGGACGAACACATTCGGAAGGCCCTGTTGAGAATCCGGCCAATCGCCTCCCTGGTTCCCGCCAGGAGGACGGTTGTTGTGGTTACTACTTCACTCATTTTAAGACTTAGAACGGAAGTTCATCATCCGGAACAGAAAACTTGGGAGGCTCCAGAGCGGACTCAGTATGATACTCAATAACCATCTGCCCGGTTTTGTCTATGAAACCCCATGTGCGATTCTCCCTTACCATGGCCAAGCCGTCGTGGAAACCGTATGCCCGGTCAAATCTGGCCGGGATGGCTATCTGGCCGGTTTTGTCCATGTAACCCGCTTGATTGCCGCACCAGACACGGGCAAAACCCTCGCTGAATTCGGTGATGCCGACATCCCGGATTACCACCTGCCCGGTCTTGTCCATAAAACCACATTTTCCGTCCTGACAGGTCTTTGCCAAACCCTCGCTGAATAAGACATCGGACCAACAATCCATACCAGGGCCAGCCCGTCAGCCGCTCTTGTCGATAAAGAAACAATCACTCTTCCCATCTTCCCGAACCTCTACCTGGGCCAAGCCGTCGTGAAAGTTGTCGGCATAGAGATATTGGCACGGAATCACCTCGCGGCCCGTCTTGTCGACAAAGCCGGTCTTGCCGCCGGATAGAGAGGGCTCATCTTCATCGGTTCATCGGTTCTTTGCCATCCGCCCCCGACATTGACCCGCGCCATCCCTTCGTGAAAATCATCGACGCCATCATACATGCAGGGGACGACTTCTCTTCCAACGGTGTCGATAAACTCCCATTTACCGTCACGGCATACACTTGCCATCCCTTCGCAGAAGCCATTGGCCGAATCGTATTTGAGTACTATTTTCATGATAGCGGTATACTTAATTGTTCTTTATCTCCTTCTCGCACGGGCAGCCTCGGAATGCAAACCGTCCTATCTCTTTGACACTATCCGGAATCACGATGCTGGTCAACCCCGTACAACCCCTAAAAGCCTCAACACCAATCTCGGTCACACTATTTGGTATTTCGCCCCGTACAACCTTTAAAAGCCTTATCACCAATCTTAGTCATGCTATCGGGGATAACGGCGTTGCCTGTTTCGTCTATCAATTGAAGATACTGTTCCATCTTTTTTAAGATCAATTAATGCTCAAGCGGTCATTCTTTATATGGCAGACTCATACAGCTTGATGAAATTCTTCAGGACCTTCTCCTGGTGTATGGTCCAGGAGCTGTAAATTGTATTGTGCGCGTAAATCGTATAGAAGATCTTGTTGTTACGGTACTCGAAAACTATCTTCTCTTTGAACTTTTTCGTATGATACACGAGCGTCCTGCCATCACGCTCTTCTCTGTAACCAAGCTCACGGTAAGCGATGAGTCTCTTGACAGCGTCCGTCATCTGCTTCACAGTTTTGAACTCGCAATACCGCATTTTCATAATCTTGTTCTCGCAGGGACACCCTTCGAAGGCATCGTCTGCAATATCGGCCACCTTTGGCAGCACAACATCCATAAGGGCCGAACAGCCCTTGAACGCCATCCCGTATATGTCTAGCTCCGGGCTGGTGATCTTGACGCTTGAAAGCTTGGAGCAGCCAGAGAAGGCGAAATGGTCAATTACTCTCACTCCACTTGCCTTGATGCTTGTCAGGTTACTGCAGCCATCAAAGGCGCACGGCCCAATCCAATCGACCGAATCAGGTATCGTGACGTTGACAAGCTCCAGGCAATCCTGAAAGGCCATGTCATCAACATAAGTCGTGCCTTCGGGAATCTCCGCATGACCGTTTTCGTCGATGAGGTGGCAGAGGCTCCCGTGTTCAACCTCTTCCGTTTCTGAACCCTCCTGCTGCCACGGCTGCTTTTGCTCATTGAACCATGCAAGGCATTCATCCTTGCTGATTTCAACTTCGGGGTGCTTGCTATGGTAGTGGTCCAAAACCATGCCATAGTGGTCTGGATACAGATGGGCCAGCGTCTTCACAAAGAAGGGATACTCTTCGGCGTCATAGATGGACCCCGACTCGAGATGAAGCTTTCTAATTTCGCCATCTGAAGCGTCATAGATTGTTGCCGCGCCAAATCTGATGAACCGTCCATCGCTGTACCAGTCGTCATCCAGAAAAACTTGGCAGTCATACTGGAGGGCGACAGTGTCCCAGTCGACCGATTCAATAGCATCGTCCTCCTCCTCGTCATATAGTGCGGCCTCACCCACGTAATAAACGAATTTGGCAATCAGACCGGTGGCATCATCTTCCACCCGAACCAGCTCAATAGACCTGTGGACGTACGCATCATTTCCCGGTCCCAAGAGGTCCGGTATGCCCATGTTCTTTCCTTCCCGGCCTGTAAACATTTCAAGTTTCGAGTTCATCGTATCAATGTCATCGCTTTCCACAATGACTTGGTCCGAATTGAAACTCTTCAGGGCCGTGTTCATCATCTTGACGACACTCTCACGGGATCCTTTCACCGTAACGCGGAAAATATCACTTTCTACGCTCATTTCAGTCAATTATTTGTAAAAGAACTCTTTTTCACAACCTCTTCCTCGCACGGGCAACCTTCGAAAGCGTGGCGAACAATAACCATAAGGGGATTATTCTTAAATTCCACATCTGTGAGCGATGTACATCCTGCGAATGCTTGCTCCTCAATCAAAAGTCCGCCGCTACTTGAAATTACAACGCTTGCAAGGCTCGTGCAGCCATTGAACGCCGATGGGGCTATCAGCCTGACAGAAGCGGGTAGCTCAATGCTGGCCAGATTCTTACACCCACAGAACGCATGATCGCGAATTTCCAGTACAGTATCCGGTAGGGTAACGCTGACGAGCTTCGAACAGTTAATGAACGCCCCTTCCTTGATATATAGTGTGCCTGCGGGAATCTCTGCATGGCCGTTTTCGTCAGTCTGGTACGGGAGATCGGAACCGTTCCCATTTTTATCAAGATATTGGGAGAATTCGTTGACTGTCATAAGACGCCCCAGTGCCACCATAAAACGGTCCCAGCCGTCATCGTCAAAGGCGCCGCTGTCGGTGTAATAGTCCTCAAGGTTGACAATGACACCGTCCTTGGTGTACGAGTGCATCTGCTGGATGTCGTCCTCGATACCTTCAATGCCATCATAGAGCATCAAGCCGTCGAAGAGCACCTCGCCGGGCACAATCTCTGCGGGCAACTTCTCTACGACTTCAGCCATTTCTTCGCTGATGTTGGAGAAGAACACCTTGTCCTTGATGGTTTCGTAAATCGCTTTCGTGAATTCTTCCTGCGTCTTGTTCATTTCTTGGAGTAGTAAAGCGTGCCAGAACCGACAAAGAGGATGATGACACAGACGACCAGGGAGAGAATCCTCTCCCACAAAGGGCCGCCCACGTGGGCGATCAAAGCATAGATGGTGTAGATGAGCCAAATCAGGGCTCCCAGCACCATCACCCCAAGGACATAGTGCATCCCCCGTTCCCCACGCGCTTCTTTCCGGGCTTCTTTGGCCAATTTGCGCTTCTCATCCTCCGTCTGCCATCCTTGCTGCTCTTTCTCATAGTGGCCGAATACGGTGGCGTAACCGCCCACGATTCCGTCATCGTCACTGGGTTCGCAGAAAATGCCACCCTCCTGTTCGAAGCTGAGGTAAAGACCGCAGCCGGCCAGGTAGACCTTGGTATTCTTGTCATATCCCTCTAATTCGTCGATGAGTTCCTGCACGTTAAAGTACCCTTCACTCCACGACATATCCTCCAGGTCGATGCACAGGTCGCCGTCGTCGTCCAACGCCATGCTGACGACGCAGAAATTGCTTTCGTCATCATCGGGAATCCAGACGGCCACGGAGTACTCCCGGCTCTCTTCATCATAGCCCTCGAGTTCCTGCAGCAGTTTGCCGACGGTGGTAAACTTGACATTCTCTGTGGTCTTCATCTTCTTTGTCTTTATCCTACTTGACAATACCGATATTTCGGATGATCCTTTCTTGTCGTTTCAGTCTTTTTCTAGAGGCTCCCACTGGACGCCGCCGGAGATGAGTGAATTGTAAAATGCTTCGTCCGTCAGATAATTTCTGCCTTCAAAGGTCCGGGTCTGGGGCTCGGCGTCTTCGGGAAGGTCGACCACCGCGAAGCGCTGGCTGGCATAATCCATCTCTTTGGCCGGACTGTAGCTATCTCCCGACCAGTCGGTCAGGTCCAGATATCGGGCAGTGTCACGGAAGGCTTCAAAAAGCAGGTCTTTTACAATCTTGCGGTCATCGACATCCGATTTCGCGGGCACGATGGCGCCGTAAAGATTCCATGGAGACTTGTGCGCGGGTTTTTCCACGAGAACCACGCGATACCTCGTTTTTCTTCCGACGACAACCGTATCATCCGTGATGAACCTCGAAGGATCGGACGCACAATTCTCCTTTTCCAGCAACTGATAGTCTTTCCAATACGCTGCCGCCTTATAAGCCGCGAGCGACCCGACAGGCACACATACCTGCGTGCGTTCGGGGAATGGCCGACATCCGATCTTTATCGGGCTCTTCCAAGGGACCTCAACTTCGGCGACTGCCGACCAGTCAAAAGCCCCGTCTTCAATGAATTCCAGAGACTTCGGTAAATGGACATGCTTCAGATTTCGGCATTCGTTGAATGCTTCGTATCCGATGAACTTGAGCGATTCGGGGAAGATGACACTTTCCAAATGTTTATGCCCGCGCAGCGCCGCTTCGGCAACTGTGGTCGTACCGTCACGCACTTCAAGACACGCATGATCCGGCACACTCCCCCTATATCCGCACAAGGCATTGCCGATATAGATCGGCCCATCCTGCATCAATAGCATGGCCGTATTGGCCAGTGCGTAGAGGCCGACAAATTCCAGAGACGACGGCTGGCCGAGATCGACCAGATTCTTGCAGTCCTCGAAGGCGGAAGTCCCGATTCTTCGCACCGAGTCGGGAAGAGGTAGATGCTGGAGGAATTCACAGCCCTCGAAAGCACTCGAACCTATCTTTGTGACGTTGGGCCCGAACCGCACCTTCCTCAATCTCCAACACCCTTTGAACAGGCGCTCGGCGATTTCGGTCACCGCATCCGGCAGCTCTATTGACTTGAGCGCTTCACAACACCTGAAAGCCTCGACCCCTATGGTGGTGACCGACGACGGGATTTCAATTGAGCGCAATGCTTTGCAGCCGGCAAATGCGCCATCCGGTATTTCCGAAAAAGTGTCGGGTATGCGAACGCTTGTCAGACGCTTGCAATTGGAAAAAACAAAGTTGTCCACCACGAAGGTCCGCCCTTCGTGACTGATTGAAGAAGAGATGTCCAGCTCGCCGTCCCAATCATCAGCACTGACCGTGCAACCATTGATGTTGGTGATATAATTGCTTATGCAATAATGCAGACCGCCTTCGTCAAACTCCTCGCTTTCAAACGCTTTATAGCCAAACTTCCTCACGCTGTCCGGCAGCGTCATCGACTTCAGGTTCGGACAATCCGCGAATGCATAACTGTCGATTTCTTCCAAGTCCTCGGGCATCTTCACCTGTTCCAGGGCCGTGCACTCGTCGAACAGCGCTTCGGAAATGACTTTCAGATGGGCGGGCAACTTTACCAAGCGCAGGGAGGAACACTTCCGAAAAGCTCGATTGCCGATGGAAACGATGGAATCCGGCAAGTCCAGTTCAACCAACCGGTCAAACCCCGAGAACGCATACCCGCCAATCTTCGTCAAGGTCTTGGGCAGATCAAGCTTGTCGACAGGGCACGCGCCAAAAGCGCTGCTTCCGATTTCCTGCAGGCCTTCGGAAAAATGAATGCGCTGGATGTTCCTACACCGTCCGAATGCGTCGTCGCCAATTCTGACCAATGAAGAAGGCAGGGTCAATTCCTCTATCTGACTCCATTCGTAGAAAGAGTAATCCCCTATTTCGGTCACCCCCTCTGCAATCACAAGATGCTTTACCGGGAGCTCGTGAAGGTCACATCCCCAAAAACTGCCACTACTTTGTTTTTCACTCAGATTGCCGGAAACGACGCAAACGCCGTCGCCCGAAAGCGAGAACGAGACATCCATCCAGTTCAGTTTCCCTTCCAGCACAGGGGCGTCCGCCGGACGATTGCGCCGGAATCGGGCAGGCTTGTGATCATCAACCAGACGACAATAACAGAACATCGGGAAGAAACACTCCACATTGTCCACATTCCAGCCGCTGATATCCCCGCGGAACCTGCTGCTTCTGAACATGTCCGTCATATCCTTCACGTTGCTGACATCCCATTTGCTGATATCGCCGTCGAATTCGCTGCCGTTGAACATGTCTGACATATCCGTCACATTGCTCACATTCCACTCGCTGATATCGCCGTCGAATGTCTTGAACTTGTTGAAGAGTTCCCGCATGTTCTTAATCGCAGACGTATCGATGCAATTCAAGTCCGCACGGTGGCCCTGAAGCTTGATCTCCTCGCGGATGGCGGCAATGAGCGCCGTCTTTGTCTTCGGCGTATGCTTGAAGCCGGAGATGATGCTGACACTTTGATTCTCCACTACACCTTGCAGCAGACCAGGATTCGATATATAGATTTCCTTCAGGTTGTCACACTCGGAAAAGGCGCATTTACCTATTTTTTCTACTGCGTCCGGGATTCGGATTCTCTCGATGGAAGAGCAACGGCTAAATGCAAATGACCCAATTTCTTTCACTGAATCGGGGATTCTTATGCCGCCCAGGTTTTCACAACCACAAAATGCAAATTTGCCAATTCTTTCGACGGACGCAGGAATCGTGATGCTTCTCAAATACTCGCACCCGTAAAAAGCATAGTCGTATATTTCGACCACAGAATCAGGGATGACAGAACTACGACAGCCATAGAGCAATCTGTTGGTTGCGGTCTCGATGACAGCATTGCAATTCTCTCTAGAGTCGTAAACCGAATTTGCGCCATCCACTTCAATTTCCCGGAGGTATTTACATCCGACAAAAACCTCCGGGCCAAGTTTTACCAACGATTTGGGAATATAAATGCCGCGGAGATCACTGAACTGAAAAGCCTCTCCTCCAATCTCTGAAACAGAATCCGGGATAATGACTTTCGTAAGCTTACTACAGCAAAACGCCTCGTTTCCTATCAATTTGATGGAATCTGGCAAAATAACAACCCCAACTGTCTTGTCGTCAAGAAAGGCATAACTTCTCACCTGGTTGGATCCGGACGGAATCTTCACGACATACGGCGGTTTCACCTGGTCTCCTCGACTGGAAACAGCGGCAGCCAGTTCTTTTGCCGAGGACGCTACAAATACTGGTTTTCCTTCGTACAACTCTTCATCAGCTCCAGCATGGCTCCTCCATTCTCCGATGGTCGAGATACTTCTCTCTCCGTCTTTCTCCGTGATGATTTGGGCATCTTCGTTCAAAAGAGTATCCTTCAACAATGACGGATTCGAAATATAGACTTCTTTGAGATTCTCGCATCTGTCAAAGGCCCCATCTTCGATTATCTTGACAGAATCTGGAATATGGATACTGGTAAGAGACGAGCATCGGCAGAAAGCAAATCCGCCAATCACCTTCACGGAATTCGGAATGACCGTATTCTGGCAACCAACGATCAATGTGTCCGTCGAAGTCTCAATGACAGCGTTGCAGTCCTCCCTGCTATCATAGACCGGGTTGTTTGAGGCAACTCTAATACGCTCAAGTCCGGAGCAAGGGGAAAAGGCGGCCAATCCTATGCTTGTCACCGATCCCGGTATGAGAAGATTCCGAAGGCTCTTGCAGCCCGAGAATGCCCCTGTTTCAATTTCCCGTACAGATTCAGAGATATTGACTAATTCAAGATTCTTGCACCTTTCAAACGAATATGAGTCAATCTTTACGACCGAATCGGGAATATCGATCTTTCTCAGTGCGGAAAAACTGAATGTCCTATATTTAATCTCCTTGACGGAATCCGGCAAGATGACAGTGTCAATGGTTTTATCGCTTTCGAAAGCATTGCATCTGACCTCTTGCGTGTCGGCAGGTATCCTCACGACATAGGGCGGTTCCATTTTCTCGCCGCAGCGGGAAACAGCATCTTTCAAAATCCATCTACTTGATGCTTCAAACACCGGTTTTCCTTCGTAGGTCTCCATGTTATCTGTCCATGTTCTGTTCGTACTTCGAACGATTCTTTTCCAGGGCAAAAGGAAGGTTCAGTTTCAAGCCTTTATCACCCCCGAAAGCGGTGTCCGCTATTTTCTTGACGCCGATGCAGTCTATTTCCTTGAGGGCGGTACAACCGGCGAAACACCAACTGCCCAACTCGTCGATATGGCCGTCAAATTCCACGCTTTCCAACTTGGTGCAACCGGCGAATGCATCGTCACCGATTGTCGTCACCCCGTCCGGGACAAAGAGCGACGTCAGCTCCGTGCAGCCCCAGCAAGAGCACATCCCGATTTCTGCGACTCCCTCCGGTATCTGAAGATGGCCTTCATAGGCGGACGGGCAGAATTTCAGCCTGAGCCCCCACGAGTTCTTGATATACAGAAGGCCGTCGATCACGGCATACAATTCATTCTCGCCCCCCAGTTCAAATGCCTTGAGTTTCGAGCCATAGAAAGGTGTTTTTCCGTCCCACGTATGCTGCTTGACAAAACGCGCATTCGGAGGAAGCACGATCCGTTCGATGGCAGTATATGCAAAAGATTCGACGCCAATCTTTTTGAGACCCTTGCCAAGGTGCACTTCGCGCAGTGAAGTGCAATGGGAAAAGGCCCGTTTCTCTATGGCGATGGTGCTGTCCGGGAAAACAATCTCTTCAATGGATGGCTGGCCAAGGAAGGCTTCTTCTGCGATCTGTTCCACGCCGTCCGGGATTACATATTTCTTGACATCGCACCCGCGGGGAAAAGAGAGCAAAATGGTTTTTCGCTTGTTGAACAGGACGCCATTTTCCGTTGAGAACTCAGTATTCGCCTTATCCACAACCACTTCCTGTAGATTCTCGACTTTTGCGATGTTGATTTTCGTGATGGTGGACGGGAGCTCGAGCCGTTTCAGGGAAGGGAACTGTCTGAAAGACGACTTGCACTCGCTGACTTCGTAGATGAAACCGTCATGCTCAACCCTGGCCGGGATTCTTACCGTCGTGACGTCCGCGAAGGTTGTCTCGTCTTCAGCGTCTTTGGGAAAATCAATCACGGCAAGCAAGGCTTCTCCTTTCCTGTCGAACTCCGTATGTGGAGCATAGTAGACCCCGTCCAGCGCAAATGACTCCCTTCCCCAAGGAAAACAGTCTCTCGGAAGAGACTCGAGATCGAAATACTTCCCCTTGGCAAAGGTGATGGAAGACAGGTTGGTACAGCCGCGGAACGCGTTGCTGGACACATATTCAATGGAATCGGTAAACGCTAAACTCTTCAGTGCCGTGCAATTCTCAAAGGCTCTGTCCCAGATGGCTTGAAGACCAGCGCCCCAGGCAATGCTTTCAAGATTCACACAGTTCTTGAATGCTCCGTCAGGGATGCGTGTCACTTTGTCCGACAGGACGACGGACTTCAACATCCGGCAAGAGGAAAAGGCTCCATTAGCCATGGAGTCCACGAATTCGGGGAAAACAAAGAGTTCCCCCTGATGGGCTGGCGGGTAATACTGCAATTGTGTATAACCATCTTTCTCTGCATAGCGAGACCGTCCCCGAGTGGCGTACAAGACGCCATCCAAGGAGCGATACCGGGGGTTGTCCTCGGCAACAGTCATCCTTTCAACTTTAGGGCTCCCGCTGATGGGAGGAAAATACGTAACCGTCTTGGGAACGACTACTTCGGTCAGTTCCGGGCAGTCATCGAAGGCCTTGGAATCCACCTCGGTCACGGAAAGCTTTCTGCGATGATAACTTACCATTTCCGGTATTGTCACCTTTCCGGCATAGGCATCCCCTTTCAGCGGCAGCACTTTCAGCACGGACACCGCCTTTTCTTTTCCGTCGACATCCACATAATCCTTGAAAACCTCATAGCGGACGCCGGCAAAAATGAACACACCATCACCTTCCTCAATGACATCTCCCACCTTCCACACGGTCTCGGCAATAGGAGCAACGATTTCCTCTCCGGGCATGCCATAAGCGATCTTCTCCGGGAACTCCGTCTTCTTGTAGATCCCATGCCAGTAGTTGTTCTTCTCGGCGCCGGCGGTGAGCCAATCCTTGAAACGGCTGAATGCCCGGCGGACCTGCTCCTCGCCAATGCTGTCATGATCGGACTTGTACACGACACCGCCCGTCCCGACCGAAGAATCCGAATAGCGGTCATCGGCATACTTCCCATAGTAGGCGCGCTTGCCATTGACCACGACCTCGAAGTAATAATTCTCCCCGATGACGGGGATGTCCTCATTCACATCCCAACTGCCGTTGAACCGATTGATCCGGATATGCTCCTCGCTTGCACCCAGGAACGTGATAGTCACCGTGTCTCCCGTCTTGATCTTTCTCTGGGCGGTGATCCTTTTCCCGGTATCCCAGTTCTTGTCGCCTTCGTATGTGTATGTTTCAGAAAGTTGTATCATTGCACTCTCAGTCCTCTACTGTAATGATTTTCGTTTTTTTAGGTACGTCGGTTTCCTTGAGCAATTCGGGATTCTTGATATGAACCTCTTCCAGTTTCGAACAACCTTTGAAAGCATCCTTTCCTATCGTTGCAACGCTATCAGGAATCTTAATGCTGGTGAGACCGGAACATCCACAAAAAGCGCCTCCACCAATCTCGGTCACGGAGTCAGGAATGCGAATGCTGGAAAGGCGTTTGCAACCGCAAAAAGCAGTATAACCGATTTTTGTCACCGACTCTGGTATGACAACGTCAGTAAGAGTCGTGCAGTCGGTGAATGTTTGCTCCTTGATTTCCGTCACCGATCCAGGGATGGTGATGCTTTTAAGACCCGTGCAACCCGAGAATGCGTCTCCCTTAATTACCGTCACCGATTCAGGGATAGTGATGCTTTTAAGGCCCGTACACCACGAAAATGCTTTAGCACCGATTTCCTTCACCGATTCTGGTATGACAATGCTTGTAAGGCTTACGAAGGTATCGAATGCATTTTCTCCGATTGCCGTCACCGACTCCGGCAAGACTATTCTTGCGATGTCTCTCCCCCCACGAAGCCAATCCTCCCCCTTGATTATCGAATTAGTGAAGACTTCTTTTTTGACTCTACCACTTGTATAAGTTATCTCTATTACCATCAGACTTCTCTATTTGTCATCGTTTTTCAAATACCGGCCGGCCTTCATAAAACACAGCTATCCGAGCCCTAGTCAAATGCTACTATTTCACCGAAGGTACCGAAGAAATCATCATTCCTGTACTCATCTTCGGTTCCTTTCGGAACGTGCAGGGTGATTTTTTGTCTAAACTGTCTTTCCCGTTTGGCGAACATAGGAACAAAAGACGATACCTGCCACTCAAATCCTTCGCGGAAACCGCCGTATTGCAGGGGGCCACCAGACGGGAGAAAAATGTCCTTGAGACTGTAAATACCGTCAAAGACACTGTAATCCTTTATACTATTTGGAATCTCTATTGACGCAAGGTCCGGGCAGACAGCAAACGCATCAGGCCCAATGGTGGACACGCTGGACGGAATCTTGATTGACGTAATACCAGCACTCCAAAAAGCTTTTTCCCCGATGTGCTCTACACTATCGGGAATCCTTGAAGTCTTACAACCGAGAATCAAAGTCTTGCCATCTTTGGTTAAAAGGCAGTTGCCATCTGAACGGTATTTGGGATTATCTTCATCCACTTCTATGGATTCCAGACTTCTGCACAAACTGAATGCGCACTCACCGATGAAAGTGACAGATTTGGGTATCCAAATGGCTCTCAGATTCTTACATTCGGAAAACGCCTCTTTACCGATGGATTCTAATGTGTCCGGGAACTCGACTTCAGAGAAATCATAGTTCAGGAAACGCTTGTCCTTGATCTCGGGACCCTGGTAAATGATGCACTTGTCATCAAGTATTTCATATTCCTTTGGTCTGTCGCCTACCAGTTGTTGCAGCTCTTCTTGAGAAACGATGAATGACGACATGAATGCTTTGGCTTCCTGAAGGGCTTCTTGAGAAGCCGCAGGGTCCACTTCGCTGTCCACAATTTGACCAGAATAATCGAATGAAAAATCTGCGACCTTCAATTCATAAAGAACCCCTTCATCTGAACGGCACACGATGAAATCCCGCATCTTATTGCAGCTGTCATCCAGCAGTTGTTCAAACGACCCTTTTTCAAGCTCGCTCTGCTTGCCAAGAACTCTCAGTTCAAAAGCGACACCCTTGAGGAAAAAATAAGGCCCGACGCACAGTTTGACATAAAATGTATCAAAAGAACAAGGGAGTAGATAATCTCCATAATTGGAAATGAAACCAAACCGCCCGGTGGCGATATTTTTGACGGGCCAGCCACCGCCATAATTTGCTGAAGAGTAAACAGTTATTAATCCCTCATCAATGATTATCTCCCCGTACTTTGATACGACGGCTTCGCTAATGACAGGCATTCCATCCGCGTATTGTCTAAGCCCAATCACCAATACCCGGTTGCTTTGAGAAGCAATACTCTTCGGATAAACATTGTACATCTGCGCAATGGCAGCACGCCTGCAACATTTCTGAACTTTTTCATCCTCAATGTCATCCACGTCCTTCAAGAAGGTGGGAATGTCAGCGTTGGCGGCATCGACCCTTGCAAGGACATCCTTGAGAACGGTTTCCTTATCGTCCTGCAATCGAATCAAGTTCGAAAACTCCCTTTCAAACTTATCGATGTTCAATGTATGCTTATATACTCTCATAAAACAGATAATTCTGTGCGTGTAATACTCCTACTCTTGCCCGCTAAATAGCCATTACTCCCCCGAATTTGCAAAAGAAGGGATCAGTCTTGTAAGCGTTTTCAGTACCAGCCGGGACATGCAAGATGTAGTGGTCATATACTTTCATGCCCATTGCGGCAAATAGCGATGCGTGAGGCTTCTCAAAGCTCTTTTTAAAACATCCATATCTTTGGGGACCTCCTGACGGAAGGTAAATGTCTTTGATGTAGCAACCGCTCCATATGTCTTTTCCGAAGCTGCTGACACTGTCAGGAATCTCGATGGAAGTAAGATTTCCACAATCACTGAATGCGTGGGATTCAATGGTGGTCACACTGGGTGGAATCTTGATCGAGGTCACGCCGCAACCGGAGAAAGCACAATTGCCGATGCTCTTTAAGCCGTTCTGGAGATGAATGGTTTTCAACTGCTTACACATATCAAACGCATTCTCCCCGATACTTGTCACAGAAGCGGGGATGTTAATGACGGTGAGCTCGTCGCAATAGTAGAAAGCATGGGCCCCGATACTCTCCAACGAGTTAGGAAGTTGGATTGAAATCAGGTTGACATTGAAGGCAAACGCGAAATCGCCAATGCTCCGGACACCATCCGGGATGACCATTCCCGCGAGGCCGACCCCACAGAAAGCGCATTCCCCGATATCCTCCACAGAATTTGGAATCCTGGAAGCCTTGCAGCCGAAGACCACGGTCTTTCCATCCCTTGTCATGCAACAATCGTGGGATGAACGATATCTTGGATTGCCGTTCTCCACACTGATGGATTCAAGACTGCAGCAACCACCGAATGCGCCAATGCCGATGCTTTCCACCGAATCGGGAATCTCGACAGAAGTCAGTTTCGTGCAATCATCAAATGCCCGCTCCCCTATGGATTCCAAGGTATTGGGGAACACCACCTCTGAAATCTCTCCGTTATCCTGGAAAAATTCATTCTCAATCTCAGTGCCCGAGTAGATGGTACACTTGCCTTTGACAATTTCATAATCCAATTCCATATCCTAAGAAATCTAATGTTGAACGTAAATCCATTCTCTGCCCGTCAATCGTCAGCAACGATCATCGCCTTGCTCGGCACACCGCTGTGTTTGAGCAATTCGGGATTCTTGATTTGAACTTCCTTCACGTTGATGCAATCCTCGGACGCGGCCGCCTCGATCACGCTTACCGAGTCGGAGATACGAATGCTCGTCACCCCCTCGGGAATGGTCACATGACCGTTCTCTTCAATTAAACTTTTCCAATTCATTGTTCTGATTGTGGTTTTTCCTCCTGCGCCTTCTTGGTCGCCTCCTCGATGGCGGAGATCATCCGGAGCTTGCCGGCCTCCACCAGGACGGAGTCGACCAGTTCCTGAAAGTTCGGGAGGATCTTTTCTATGTCACGGTATTGCGAAGGGACGTCGCTTTTGCGGGGCTCGCGGCGGACGGTGCGCAGATACCCCATCGTGTACTTATGCCGAAAACTTCCGAGCACGTCGCCGGTGCGTTTCAGATGTTCGAAGAGGACGTCCTCCATCCGCGATTTGATCTTTCTGACAAGAGCTTCCCGCGTCTGTTCCGGGGAGACCCCGGCGGTATAGCTGTGGCAGGCGGACCTGACGAATCCGTCTTTTTCACGATTGAAAAGTTCCAGCGTCTTTGCCGCTTGTTTCTCCTTGTCGATGTGTCCGATATGAGCCATGGATTCAATGGTTTGTCCATTCAATCTATACCGACATTCTTGGCTATTGTTTTCAGTGGTGGCGTTTTATTTGCGTCTTTCAAATATAACCAATATTTTTGTGATAAGCAACGGACATCCCGACATGAAAAGGATTATACTGGCCATCGCACTCGTCTGCTGCACCCTGACGCTGGCGGCGCAGGGGGGCATCAAAGTGAAGTTTCAGGGCGACAGCCCCACGATCAGCGACTTGGCGTGGGCCGTCATGACCGCGTACGACGACGAGGAGGACGCGGACATGGACGAGTCGATGAATGCGCTGAAGCAGGCGTGGATCCGGAACCGGGACGGCTTGCCGCAGGAGGAGGGCGTGACGCTCTCCATCGACCGGAAGAACGGGTTCGTGCTCTATGAGTCCCAGCAGGATGAGAGCCTGGTGCGAATCGAACTGTGCTACTGGAACGAAGCGGACAAGAAGCATAAGTTGGTCGCCTACAACGTCGCCTGCTTCATGGACGGCAAATACGAACCCGGCCAGTACGACGGCTTGCGGTTCTTCCGCTACGACAACGCGTCCAGGTCGATGGAGGGCTGGTGTGAGGACACGGGCTTCGAAGTGGAGTATATGACCGATGACGGCGCCTTTGTCTCCTATGCGCTCCCTCGCACCGGCAAGGACATCGTCATGACGACGTGGTATCCGGACGGCCCCAAACAGAAAACCCTCAAATGGGGCGGCCGCCGATTCAGTTTCTGATTGGCAAATAGAACATTCTCCGACAGAAAAAAAGCGCTGGACGGTTTCCTTGTATTTCCGGGAGACCGGCTGTCGGGTATGCCGAAAAAATGCGTACATTTGTGCCCATGAACGTGCTTCTTGAAAAAATCACCGCACGGGCCGATGAAAGCCAGGTGGCCGGGCTCTCCCGGTTCTTCAAGACGGGGCCGGGCCAGTATGGCGAGGGCGACAAGTTCCTCGGCATCAAGGTGCCCGTGACGCGGGAAGTAGTGAAAGCGTGCTGGCGGGAAACCAGCTTGCAGGACCTGGAAGAGTGCATCGCCAGCAAGTTTCACGAGGTGCGTCTCGCCGCGCTGCTGGCGCTGGTGGAAATCTTCCGCCACAACAAACCTCAGCAACAAGATTGCGTCGACTTTTACCTCGCCCATACCGACCGGATCAACAACTGGGATTTGGTGGACTTGAGCTGCTATC
>JAEEGK010010682.1_pt1 | contig 21139 bp, 12 predicted proteins | sample 8958771 | NCBI WGS metagenome assembly JAEEGK01 (sample SAMN16246547, study PRJNA631951) | gut metagenome | biome: gut microbiome; feature: rumen; material: SC-attached | host: Bos | place: Iran: Karaj | collected 2018-10 | reverse complement strand
TGGATGTTCGCCAATTATTAAATTTCCTTGATTTAAATCGATTTTATTATTTGTAAAATTAAAATAAAAAATTAATTTTGAAATTATTTTTTTTTCTTTTAAATTATATAAAAAATTATAATTATATAATTCAATATTGTTATTCATATATTTTAATCCTAAAATATTTTTATATTTTTCATTATTAATATAAAAATTATCATTTAATTTTGTTCCTAATAAAAAATTAGATTCAAAGTTTATTATTAAATTATTTTCATTTTTTATTGAAATATTATTTTTAATGCAAAATGCTTTTTCATAAACATTATTTTTAAATAAAATACTTTTTTCATTTGTATTTTCATTATTGAAATTTTGATATGAACTATTTGATAATATTAAAAAATTATCTAATAAATCAATATAAATTTTATATGTTTTTAAATAATTACCTATTGATAAATTTATATATATTATTTTATTTTCTAAATATTCAATAAAATTAATATTATTATTTAAATTATTAAAATTATATTCTTCTAAATAAAAAGGAATTTTAACATAACAAAAAATAAAAAATATTTTGTTGAAAAATAAAAATATATTCATTATATTTTAAATAAATAATACAAGAATATTTTAATATTTATAAATATAATTTATATAATAATAATAAATTACTTATAATTAAAAAATATCAAAAAAAAATTTATTTTATTTATTATTAATTTTATTTTCTTTTTCTTCAATAATTTCATCTTTTTTTTCTTCTTTAATTTCTAATTTTTTTTCTTTTTCATCCTTTTTTAAAACTCCTTCACATTTTAATTTATATTTTTTAGCTTGTTCATTTTTTGGATTAATTTCAATAACTTTTTCAAAATTATTTAACGCTTCTTTTATATTTTTAATTCCAATATAACAAATTCCTAAATAAAAATACCCATCTTGATCATTTTTATTATGTTCATTAAATATTTTAAATTCTTCAATAGCTTCTTCAATTTTATTTAATTTCAAATAACAAAAACCTTTTGAAAAATTAGCTTCATAATAATTTTTATTTATATTCAAAGCTTTATTAAATTGTTTAATAGCCAATTCATATTTTTCTTCACTAATTAAACATTTACCTTTTAAATGAATTGCTTCAAAATGATGAGGATTTAATAAAAAAGTTTTAGTCAAATCAATGTAAGCATCTTGAATATTATTTAAATGTTTTAGAGCTTTTGCTCTTTGAAAGTAACTTTCAGAAAAATTACTATTTAATTTAATACTATTACTTAAAACTTCATATGCATTACTATATTGACCTAATTTATTATAAGCATAACCTAAATTATAATAAACATCATATAATTGATTTGAAAAATTATTTTTACTTTTTTTTATTATTTCTATTGTGTGATTTAATGTGATTGTGCTATCTTCAAATCTCCCGATTTTTAATAATAATAATGATAAATTAAACATACATTCAATATCATTTGGACTTAAATTTAAACAAATTTTATATGTGTTGATTGCTTCTTCATAATTATTTAATTTTGTTAGAACTAAAGATTTATTAAAATATGCTTCAAAATATTTATTATTTAATTTTAATGTTATATTAAATTCATTTAAAGATTCATTTAAACCTTTAATTTTTTCTTCGTTTGTTTTATATGGAAAAATTAATAAACAAAAAGCCTTTTTAAAATGTGAATTTGCATAATTTTTATTTAATAAAATACTTTTATTAAATTCTTCTAATGCAAAATTGTATTGTTTATTATTCATATAACATAAACCTTTATGATAATTTAATTCATAATTTTTATTTTCAGTTTTTATATTTTTTTCATAATAATTTAATTCATTCAAAGCTTTTTCAAATTTATGTAATTTTGAATAACAGATTCCTTTTTGTAAATTAGCAATTAAATAATTTTTATTTATTTGTAAAATTTTATTAAATTGTGACATAGCTTCATCAATTTTATTAATTTTCATTAAACAAATTCCTTTATTATAATATGATTCTAAATCTTCAGGATTTTCTTTAATAATCAAACTAAAATCATAAATTGCATCTTCGAATTTATTAATTTGAATTAAACATAAACCTTTATTATAAATTGCTTGAGCATTCATTCGATTAATTTTCAAACAATTTTCAAAATTTTTAATTGCATCAAAAGGATTTCCAATTTTCATACATATTAAACCTGCATTAAAATAAGGATTTTCTTTGTTTGGTAAATATTCAATACATTTTTTATAATATTTAAGCGCTTCATCTAAATTATTTTTTTTATTATTATAATAAAAAGCAACTTGATAAGCAGAATTATATAAACAATCTAAATTTCCTAAATCATTTATTTCACATGCGTGTTTGAATTCAATTATTGCTTCATCCATTCTATTCATATTTATTAAACACATTCCTTTTCTATAAAATGCTTCAGCGAAATTTTGATTAAGTTGAATTGCTTTATTATAATCTAACATTGCTTCATCTAACATTTCTAAACAAAAATAACAATAACCTCTTTGTAAATAAACTTCAGCATCGTTTTGATTTAATGCTAAAATTTTATTAAAAACTTCAATTGCTTCTTCTTTTTTATCTAAATTTATTAAGCATATTCCTTTGTTAAAAATTGCTTCAGTGTAAGTTGGATTCATTTTAATTGCAATGTCATAATTTTCAATTGCTTTGTTTATTAATTTTGATTTATAATAACAAACACCTTTGTTTAAATAAGCTCGAGCATTTTCTTTTATTGAATTTATTTGATTGTAACATTCAATTGCATTTTGAAATTCTTTAATGTTCATATAACATTTTCCTTTTAAAAATAAAATTTCTGTAATGTTTGTTTTAGTCACGTCGTTAATGTTTAATTTTATTGCTTTATTTAAAAGAACGATGCTTTTATTGAATTGAAAAAGTTTTATATAACAACGAGATTTAAGAATGTAAGCTTGATAACTATTTGGAAAACATTTTAAAAAAATTGTTATGTATAATAAAGAATTTGAATATTTTTTTTGATGATATTCATCTAATGCAATGTTTAAATATGTTGAAGGATTTGATGCATCCCAATTATGATTATTATTATTATTATTGTTATTGTCATTGTTATTATTGTTCAAGTTTATATTATTGTTATTATTATTATTTTGAATATTATTTTGATTTTGAATAATAATATTATTATTATTTTCCATTTTATTATATAAATTAAATTTAAATAAATAATTAAAAAATAAAAAAATATAATTAAATAATAATAATATTAATAATAAATTCTTAGAAAAAAATAATTTTAATTTAAAAAATAATTTAAATACATAAAAAAAAATTAAATGTCATTTTTAGAAGAAGTGAATACAAAATTAGAGGCATACAAATTAATTCACGATCCATGTAAACTATTATCATTATTATATTCTAAATACGGTGACATTGAAGAAGATTTTAATGTCTTATATATAAATCAAATAATGTATAATCGTTCAAGTCATTATAACACAATTTTTCATGAATTTCAAATCGAAGACTTTATTGACGAATTTTTAAAAAGATATTATTATAAACATGAAAGCGTTCCTCGAATTCCAAAATTAAGTGAATATTATAAAAATTATCATAATTTTTTTTGTCGACCAATTTTTCGAAATTTTAAATATACTAATTTAATGCATAATTATGGTGATAATAAAGCAGAAGTTTTTTACAAAAATAATTATGGAAATGATGAAGAAAATAAAGAAAATGAAAATAAAGAAAATAAAAATATAAATAATAATAATGATGAAAATGATTCTGAAAGTTCTTCTTTGAGTTCTTTAGATAATATTACAAATAATAAAACAATTTTCGATAAAAAAACAAGACAAGTCATTGATAATAATACTTCTAATAAAGGAACAATAACTTTAACATTAGATGAAAGTACAAGAAATAGTTTAAAAGATTTTAATAATAATAATAATAATAATGAATTGTATAGCAAAAGAAGTTTAGATAATTCTTTTATTAAAATAGTTAGTTATATTATTAATTATAAACCAAATCGAAAGAAAAAAAATATTATTATTAAAAATAATAAATTAAAAAGTGAATTAAAACATGGTTTAAATATTAATTTAAATCTTAAAAAAGTTCCTTATATTTTAAATAAACAAAGACATTATCAAAATATTAATATTAATAATATTAATAAAAAACCTATTATTTCAAGCACAGTTTCAAGAAGTAATTATAATTCAAGAGAACATAATAATAATCATAGTGTAAAAAACAGCGAAAAAAAAATTATTTTAAGTCCAAAACATCATTTTATTTCAAATACTTATCGCGCAAATATTGAAGAAATCAATATTATTAAACCAAAATATTCAACAAGAGTCAATAGTAAAAATAAAAATAATAACAATAATAATAATAGTATTATGAATTTAAAAAATCGTAATGTAAAAAATAGTAATAATTTTTTAAATGCTCATACTTCAACAAATTCAAATTTAAATAATAATAATGTTATTAATAGTAATAATACTTTTAGAAATAAAACTCTTAATTATTCAAATAATACAAGCAATCCAATTCGTTCTAATTTAAAACATTTTTCTAAATTAAGTTCTCCTTTGAGTAATACTTTAAGAGAATCTTTAAATAAAAATCCTAATAAACAAAAACATCATAATACAACTTATCATAATTATATTCAAAAAATAAATAAAAATAAAAAGAAAAAAAATAATAAAACTTTTGATATAAAATCTTTTAATAATAATAACAATAATAATAATAATTTTAAATCTAATATTCAAAATTCAGTTATGAATAAATTTAATTCAAATGGAAATTTCAGTGCTTTATCTTCAAATAAAAAAAGAAAAAATTATATTGGATCTTCTTTTAATTTAATAAAAACTCCTTTTAATAATTATATTAATGCGGTTCTTCCAAATTCAACTAAAAATAAATATAATATTAATCAAAATAGTAAAAATCAAAAATCAAGAAAAAATACAAGTGCTTTGAGTAATCCTTCTCATTCAATTCCAAAATTTTCTTTTAATAATACTAATACTAATAATAATAATAATAATATTAATAATATTAGTCACATTAATAAAGAAAATAATAATAATATTGTTATCAATAATAATAAAAAAATTATTAAAATTAATCAAAAAAATTTTAATAAAAAAATTAAAAATATTTCTTATAATGGAAGTAATAATAATATTATTTTTAGTCAATGTTCAACTTCAAATACAAGTGGGAATAATATTATAACTCCAATTAGTAAAATTACAACAACTAATAATTATATTATAAATAATATTTATAATATTTCAAGAAATAAAAAAAAATTATTTAATCATACTCAAACTAATGTTAAAAGTTATAATAAAAAAGAAAATAATAATATTATCATTAATAATTTAGCTAAAACATTAAATAAAGAAACAGAAAAAAAATTTTTTAATAATAATAATAATAATAATAATTGTACTAATAATAACAATAATAATAATAATAAAAATCAAAATCTTAATTTAAATGCAGAACAAATGAAAGAATTACGTAAAAAAAATCAATATAGTTTAAATTTAGCATATCAAATTGAAGAAATTATTAAAAAATCAAAGGCAAATAATAATAAAATTTCAGATACAAATAATAAATTTTCTTTTCCTAGTACAAATAATTTAAGTAGTAGAACTGAAAATAAAAGTAATAGTAATAGATGGAAAAATTCAAATTCAGTAAAATCTATTAGAAATCAAATAAATTCTCAAAGATTAAGTCATAAAAAAATTATTAATGTAAATATTAAAAAAAATGAATAAAAAAAATGATTAATTAAAATTATAAATAAAAATAATTATATAATATTTTTGATAATTATTTATTATAATTATATAAAATTTAAAATTTTAAATATAAAATAAAACAAATTTTATTTTAAATATTACAATTTTTTAAAGTAAATAAAATAATTAATAAAAAATAAATAATATTTCACAATAATTAACAATTATTTTGAACATTATTAAATATATTCCAATTTATTAATTTTTTATTATTATTAAAATCATTAATTTCATTAACAAAATTATTATATTTAAGTTTTATTGTTTTATTTTTATAATTAAAAAAGTTGTTATTAGATTTATCATTATTAGATTTATCATCAAAGAATTCATAAGAACAACTAATATTATTTATATTTAAATCATCAATTACATTTTCCTCAATTAAATTAATTTCATTTTTTAATTCATTTTTTTCTTTTTCTTCTTCGATTTTTTTTAAAATAAATGGACTGATGCTTTCTTTAATAATTAAATTATTTTTAACCATTTGAATATATTTTTCTTCTGTGATTAAAATATTTTTTTTATCTTCATTTTTTAATAAAAATTCTTTATTTTTAGGCATAAAAGGTGGAAATAAATTTCCTTTTTCATAATTAATATTTTCTGCTTCTCCTCCAAATCTTTTTTCTAAATTATTTGGTGAAATATTTTCTAAAATTCTTTTATCATTTTTATTATCTAAAACAACTACTTTTTTTACTGTTACTTTGTCTAAAAATGCAAATATTATTTTTAATATTAATCTTATTATAAAATTCACACCTATAAAATAAGTTTTATATAAAATTGAAACAAAATTTTTATTTATTTCCATTAATGTTTTTTTTAATTTGTCTGGGAGAGAAATAATATTTGTATCTTCGAAATTAATAATCATTAATAAATTTTCAATTTGTCCTTTAATAAACATTTTATTTTTAATAAATTCAATAATAAACATTCCAGAACGAATCATATCATCAGTTGAAAATTCATCTATTCTTTTAATTAAAATTCCAGTATTAATAATTAAAATAGGTCTAAATTGATGGTCTCTTCCGAAAATATAACAAAAACCCATATTAATAATTGTTAAAGCCTTGTCTTTTGGTGTAAAAGTCAAAGGAAAAAAATTTTTTTGATGATTAATATTATTAATCATTCTTTCATATGCTTTTTGTAATTTACAATTTTCTGAATAAATATATTTTAAATTATATGAATCATTCCAAAAATCAGGTAATTTATTTTCAGGATGTTGTTCTATAATTTTATTAAATTCTATTAACCATTTTTTTTCATGTTCATTAAATTCTGTATTAAAAAAAATTCTTCTCAAAGATTTTTCTGGATTTTTTTTATTTGGAATTATAATTTCTTCTCCTTTTGGAAAATAATAATAAGCTTCTTTTGGAGGAAAAGAATCTAAATATCTTTGATATAAAATAGGATTTTCTATAAAAAAAAATGGAGTGTTTGTTTCGGTTAATATATTTTCATTTATTAATTCTGAAGTATCACAAGTTTTTAAAATTTTATTTGACATTTAAATAATATTATTTTGAGAGTTTATTTTTTTTAAATGTAATTAATAAAAAAAATGATAATAAAAATTTGATTAAAAAATAAATAAAAATTGGAATATTAAATATAAACAATATTAATAATTTAATTTATTTATAAAAAAATATAATATTTAATATAATAATAAGAATAACATTTAAGAATAAAATATAAATATTTAATTAAATTAAAAAAATAATATTAAAATGTACAACCAACAATATGGACCAGGATACAATCAAGGAGGAATGAATATGGGTGGTATGAATATGGGAATGAATGGAATGAATAATATGAACATGGGTATGAATAACATGAACATGGGTATGAATAACATGAACATGGGTATGAATAATATGAACATGGGTATGAATAACATGAACATGGGAGTAATGAATCAAGGAGTAGTTCAACCTATGGGATCTATGGCAACACCAATAAAAGGAACGGGAATGGCTAATCAAAATTATCAACAAGTTCCAATGCAATCAAATGCTGGATTAAATGCAAATGGTTTAAATTATTGTGAAGATCCTTTTCAAATATTAGAAAATGTTAACAGAGCTTTTATTTATCAAGAAATTGATGTTTGGGAGGAAGTCAGTGGATGTGACCAAAAGAATGCCTATAATGTTTGTGTTGTAGACCCTATAACTCAAATGCAATATTATTTATTTAGATGTAAAGAAGATTCTTCTTTTTGTCAAAGATGTTGTTGTTCTGGTGCAAGTCAATCATTTAGTATGAGATGTAAACATATTGCAGCAAATAATGCATTTGGAGAAGGATATAATAATTATTTTACTGAATTAATAAGACAATTTAAATGTACTTGTTGTTGCTTAAGAAGACCTGATGTATCTATAACATTAAAAGAAGGAGGACTTAATTTAGGAACAATAAAAGAACCTTGTACTTGTTGTTCTCCTATTTTAGAAGTATATGGTCCTGGAGAATTAGGTAGTAAAGACATTACTTTAAGACATATCGTTTATATTGATTGTTGTCAACCAACTTATATGTGCTATAAATGTACTTGTGGAAAATTACAAGAATTAGAATGTAATATTTATGATGGTAAAGACAAGGATTTAGTTAGAAAGACAGGAAGACTTATTAAAAAAGTAAGTGTAAAAGAATTTTTCTCAAAAGCTAATGTTTTTTGTATTGATTTCCCTGAGAATGCAACTGCATTAGATAGAATGAATTTAATCTTTTGTGGATTGTTTATTGATTATAGATTATTTGAAAATGATGTTGATGAAGATGATAAAAATAATACACAAAAACTTATGAATGTGAAAGGAGGAAAAATGATGAAATAAATTTAATTAAATTAGTTATAAATTTAATTTTATTCTATTTTAATTTTTATTATAGATAAAATAATTTTATTCATTGGTTACATTTTATTTAAATTTTATTAAATTTATATAAAAAACGTTTTTTAAATTATTTTATTGATAATAAATAAAAATTAATAATTTTATTAATAAAAAATAAATTAAATTAAATAATAATGTCAAGAAAATTTTTATTAAAATTAATATTAATATTTAATTTAATAATATTAATGCTTCAAAAAAATAATAAAAAAATTGCTGTTTTTTTTCCTGGATTAGGTTATCACAATGATAAACCATTATTATATTATTCAAGAAAAATAGCAATATCTAACGAATATCAACCAATTAATATAAATTATAATAATATTCCAAAAGCAATTGTTGGAGATGAAAATTCAATAAAATCATGTTTTGAAATTTTATATCTCCAAGCAAAAGAACAATTGGATAAAATAAATTTTAATGAATATAATAATATTATTTTTATATCTAAAAGCATAGGAACAATAATAGCTAAAGAATATTCAATTAAAAATAATATAAATGCTCATCATATATTATATACTCCTTTAGGTTATACTTTTAAAGTTATTAATAAAGAAAATGAAAAAAATATAAACAGTATAGCTTTTACTGGAACTAAAGATCAATGGGTTGGATTAAATGTTGTTGAAATGGGTTGCAAAGAATTTTCTATTCCTTTATATAAATATGAAAATGCTAATCACTCTATTGAAACCGGAAATACTTTAAAAGATATTGAATATTTAACTAATATTATGAGTGTATCTGAAAAATTTATTAAAAATTTAATATAATAATATTATATTTCTTATTATTTTAATATTTAATTATTTATTTAATTAACAAATAAAAGATTGAAAAAAATTAATTTTATTAATGTTATCAATTAGAAGATATCGATATTTTTCATTATCATTTAAATATATTATAAATAAATTATATATTATAATAATAATAAAATTTATTGAATATATTATTTTGTTATCTGAAATATTAGCAAAAATTACTTTTTTCATAGAAAAATATGATAAGAATTTTAATGATCAATTTTTTTTAAATAAAATAAATCTTATTTTTTATTATAGAAAATTATTAAAAAACAATTCCAAATATCCATTTTATTTAATACTTATTCCATTATTTTTTCATTCTTTATATTATGTTTATTATTTCAATCATTATATAAAAAAAAATGAAATTGTTAATAAAATAATTATTAATTTTTATCAACTTTTCTATTTTAGAATATTATATTTTTTTTATATTGATATTATACATAATTTAATCGTGTATTATTGGGCAAATAAAGTAATAAAATTAAAAACTTCTATTATAATAGTATTTTTATGCTTTTTTTGGGTTTTTTTGGTAATAACAATTGTTCATAATTATCATAATAATATTACATATATTAATATTCATAATTTAAATAATCAAAAAATTTATCCTTTTGATTTTCTTTCAAATTTTCATCATAATTTTTATTTTATATTAGTTACATTATTATCTCTTTCACATAATTTAATAAGCATCTCAGATCATATAAATTTTACACGATTATTAATTTTTGCAATTATATTAATTACATTTGCTCAAATTTTAATAGAATTTAATATTATATATTATAATACATATTTATATTTTAATAATTTTATTTTACATAGAGTTAGAATTACTATAAATTTATTTATTTGCTTTTGTGAAATTGGTTTGTTTTTAAATTCCTATAAAAATCAAAATATTTGTTTTTTTTATATGGCATTTTATTTTATATTCTGTTTAATAATATATATTAATATTTTAACATTTTCAAATTTCTTTGAAAAAAAAATTAAAAACATTCATTTTATGACTTCACTTTTTTATATAAAAACATTAAAAAATGATTATGAAAAAAATTTATATATAGAAATTATAAGTAATCATATTTTTCATTGTAAAAAATGTATGTTTTGTAGAAATTATAATAAAAGAATTGAAAATCAAAAAAAAATAGAAAAAAAAAATGTTATTCAAGCAAATAAATATATTTTATATAATATTTATAAAAGCTTGTTAACATGTTTAAATTTTGAAATTAAATTACAAGATAGTAAGTCAAATAAAGTAGAAAGAAATATAGTAAAATATTTATTTGATTTATTAACTATATATAAATATGAAATTATAAGTGATAATATAAATTTTAATGTACGTTTGAAAATGACTGAATTGCTAAATAAATACAAAGAAAGTAATATTAATGTTGTAACTAATATTATTTTAATATATAAAGAATTATATGAAGAAAAAGAAGAAACTGATTATAATTTAATAAAAATGTTAAAATTTTATGAATTATATAAAAATAAATTAGATGAATTATTAAATAACATTTTACAATTTTATTTAAATTACCAACTTTATCCATCAGAATATTTAAAAATTGGATTTCAAATTAAAGAAATTAAAGAAGCTTTAAATTATTTAAAAAGTAATCAACACTTAAATAATTATAATTTAAATTTAATTAATCTTATTATTGAAGAAATAATTAATTATCCTATTAATAAAGATAAAGGATTAATAATTGATTATTTACTTTATGATAATGGAATTTCATATAATTTTCAATTTAATAAGAATATTATAATTAATATTAATCCTGCAAAAAAAACAAATTTGATTATTAAAACAGGAAAAGATTTGAATTTTTCATTAGGAAAAGAAATTTCTAGTTTATTTCCAAAAGAATTAAAAAATGAAGGAAAAAAATTATTTTTAAAAAGTTTAAAATCAAATAATAAAATAAAATTTTTTGATTTTATTGTTTTTTATACAAATGAAAATAATGATAAAAAATATTGTAGATTTTATATGAAATTTAAATTAATAAATTTAAAATTGTTTATTAGTGAAGAAATTTATTTACATGGACAATATAAATTTAATTTAGAAGAAATTTTTATATCAAAACAATTTTCTAGTAATTTAAAAGGAGAATTAGTTTTTTATAAATTTGATATTGAATATATTCATTATATAAATACTGATAAATTAAATTTAACAAATAAAAAAATAAATATTTTAAAAAATAATGATTTCAATCAAAATTTATATAATGTTTGTGAATTCTTTAGTTTAAATAAAGATAAAACAGAAATTACAATTTATAATAAAAAATATTCTTTTCTATATAAAATTTCAACTTATAATTTTATTTATTCTATATATCATTTAGAGAAAGAAGAAAATATTTCTATTAATGAAAATTCTTCTTTCAATTATAAAAATATTGAAAATATGTTATTAGATAATACTTCAATGAATAATAGTTCAATAGATGAAACAAAAAAAACAAATAAAAGTATTTTCAATGATAATTCAAAAAAAAATTCTGATTTATATTTATTATTTTATATGAAAAGATTTAGAATTGTGAAAATAATATTTTTATTAAGTATGATTGTTATTATATTTATTTTTGCAATATTTTTAATATATATTTTGAATAAATATAAAAATATATCAAATATTAACTTCGTTTATTCAGAATTTAGAGGAATAAATCGTTTATTTTATAATATTATTATCAGTGTATTTACAGTTAATTGTATAGCAAATAAAAATGAAAATAGTTGTATTAATTATTTTTTAAAATATAATAAAAATCAAATTGATAGATTTAATTTAAAATTTTTATTTTTTAATTTTACAATTTTTGAAAATTTGATGAAATTAGATTCTATTTCAGAAGAAATTAGAAATATAAAATTATTAATTTATAATTTAAATAATAAAGAATTAACAAAATATTTTGAAAGAGAATTTAATTATACATATATTTCACAATTAAAACCAAATTTTCAAAAAACAACTTTTATTGGAGCTTTAGAACGTTTTTCAAATAGTTTAACAATAATTAGCAATTATTTCAAAAGTTATCAAGAAGAACCACTTTTTATTTTTACAAAAGATGAATTAGATTTTAGTAATTTATTTAATTCGAATATTGTATTAAAAGAATGGCAAGTTGAATATTATAATTTAATAATAAATTATGAAAAATTTTTGAGTAATTTTCAATTTTTAGAAAATTATTTTAAAGAATATTTAGAAAATAAAATTAATAATATAAATTTTATTTTTATATCCCTTTTAATTATATTTTTCGTTATTCATTGTATATTAATTTTGTTTTCTGTTTACTATATTTATTTGTTTAAAATAATATTTAAACTTATTTTAAATAAATTAATAATTATAATTGATGAAGAAAATTATCATGATTTTTTCATAAAAAAAATAAAAAATTTAATACTGTTAAATAAATATTATGATAAAAACCCTTTATTAATAATTAAAGAAATTAATAATTTAAAACATGATTATATAAAAAAAAGAAAAAATATTGAATTTAAAATTCCTAATGATGAAAAAGAAGAAAATATAAAATTAAAAGAAAATCAAAATAATTACTTTAATCAAAAAGATTTTTACAAAATCATTAAAAAAAAATATATATTATTATTTCACGTATCTTTTTATTTTTTACTTCTGTTTTTAATTTTTTTTGTTATTTGGAATATTTATTTTAATAAGATAATAAAAGTATTTGATTATGTAAATTTGAAATCACTGTTTATTAATCAACAAATGAATTTTTATGTTTTAATTCAAATTATGGTTTTAGGTAATACAACTGAATTATCTATTTCAAAAAATTTTGATTGTTCTTTTGAATGTTTATCTATAAATATTGATTATTATAAAACAATTTTTGTAAAATGTAGTCAATATTTAAATAATATTAAAATTTTTATGAATTCACCTGAAAAAATATTTTCATTCAATTGTAGCAATTTTTATAATGAAATTAATGATACTAGATTTACAAATATAAATAAAGAAAATCCTAATTTTAAATTCAATGAAACTTATTCAGAATTTTGTAATTTATATAATTTATTTTATAAAAAAGATGAAAAAGTTTTAATGAATAAAATAATTTATGAAGAAAAAAAATTAATAAATATTATAAATAATGGGAATAAAAGTTATGAATTTTATATTAGTTTATTAAATGATGGAAATTTATTTTATATTAGTAATTTAATTAATTTAATTTTTAGACCTTACTCAACATGGTTAAATGAAAATATTTTTAATGTAAGTATAAATAAATCATTAAATTTTGTAAAATATGTAATTTATTTAAATATGATTTTAACTATTGTAAGTGATTTATTCATTTTTATTCTTTTAGATATATTGATATTTAACAAATTACAAAATTTAATTAATATTATAAATAATACAAAATTCTTATTTGATATTGTTATTTAAAAGAAATATTATTATTATTATAAATATAATATATTTTAATATAATTTGAATAAAAAGGGAAAAAAATTTAATTTTGAAATTAATTTTATATAAATTTAATTAATATAATATATAAAGTATTTATTTTTAATAAATTAATATTATATTATATTATATTAATTATTTAATATTATTAAAACTAAATTATTTTTATTATTTAAAAAATAAATATATTTAATAGAATAATATAATAATAAATAATATAATTTTATTAAAAATTTTATATTATTATTCAAAAAAATAAATATAAAATTAAATATTATAAATATTATTAAATATTCTTTTAAATTAAATTATATTAGTTAAATATAAAAATTAAAACTAAATCAGTTGAAATATAAAAATATAAAAATATAATTTAAAATAAATATAACAACTAATAATTTTAATTTAATTGTTTAACATGATTTTTAATTATTACTTAAATTTTATATATTTTATATTTTTCTTTTAATTCAAAATATTAATATATTAATATATTATAATAGATAAAGAAAAATATATAAAAAATTATAAAAATTAATATCAAATGATTTTGATAATATAATATATTTCTTTTAATAATTATTTATTATTTTTTATAAAAAAAAATGAAATAAATATAAAATATAATTAATTATTTTTTTTTTGATATTTTTTTAAATCCTTTTTTAACAGCTTTATTTACATTAACTTTTTTTGCTGGTTTAGATGAGGATGTACTTTTTTTAGTACTTCTTGCTTTGGTTGTAGATCTTGCTGTTGTTCTTGTTGTTGAGGAAGAAGTTCCATCTCCTCCTCCAAATTCACAATTACTACAACAACCTTCATCATTTTTATTTTCTTCTTCTTCTTCAGGTGCTTCAACATCATCTTCAAATAATCTATAATCTATAAATAATCCTGCGAATATTATAAGTAATCTATCTAATGGTGTAGCATTTTCTGGAAAATCTATTGCAAATGTGTTTGATTTAGAAAAGAATTCTTCCATTGTTACTTTTTTTATTATTCTTCCTACTTTTCTATTCATACTACTATCTTTTCCTTCGTAAATATTACATTCTAATTCTTGACATTTTCCACATTTACATGAACTGCACATATATGAAACTTGACAACAATCAATTAAAATAGTGTATCTTAAAGAAACATCTTTATTACCTAAATCTCCAGGACCATATAATTCTAAAACAGGAGAACAACAAGTACAAGGCTCTTTTATTGTTCCTAAATTAAGATTTCCTTCTTTTAAAGCACAAGATACTTCAGGTCTTGCACAACAGCAACAAGTGCATTTAAAAGGTCTAAGTAATTCAGCAAAATAATTATTATATCCTTCTCCAAATGCATTATCTGCAGCAATATGTTTACATCTCATACTAAATGCTCTACTTGCCCCAGAACAACAAAATCTTTGACAAAAAGAGGAATCTTCTTTACATCTAAATAAATAATATTGCATTTGAGTTATAGGGTCTACAACACAAACATTATAATTGTTTTTTTGTTCACAACCGGTTACTTGTTCCCAAACTTCTAACTCTTGAAAAATATATGCTCTATTAACATTACTTAAAATTGTTAAAGGATCTTCACAATAATTTGCTTCTATTCCACCATAGTCATATGCATTTACAACTCCCATTCCTCCTACAGGTTGCATCATCATTTGATTATTTTGCATTGGCATTCCTTGATTCATCATTCCTTGATTATTCATCATTCCTTGATTATTCATCATTCCTTGGTTCATCATTCCTTGACCAGGCATTCCTTGATTCATCATTCCTTGGTTCATCATTCCTTGACCAGGCATTCCTTGATTCATCATTCCTTGACCAGTCATTCCTTGATTCATCATTCCTTGATTCATCATATCTTGATTTGACATTCCTTGATTCATCATACCTGGATTCATCATCATTCCTGGATTTGAAACCATTTGATTATTATTAAGAATTAAATTATCACTTGGTTGACCATACATTTTTTTTTATTAAAAGAATAATTAAAAATAATTAAAAACGAAAAATGTATAAATCTAATTAATTTATTTATTATTTTTTATATTTTAATTAATGTTAATTTTTGTTTCTTTTTTATTAACTTTGAAATAAAAAATGAAGTCAATTTCAAATTTATGAATAAATTAATAAAAATTATATATAATTTAAATTAACTTAGTTTATTTTCATTAAAACACAAACTATTTAAATTTAATTTTAACATTATTTTTATAATTAAAAAATTATTATTTAATAAATAATATAAATAATAAATATTATTTTAAATTTTATTTCATATAAGAGTTTTTTTTATTTTTAAATTTTAATTATTTTTTTTAGAAAAAAATAATAATTTTATTTTGAAACAATTAAAATAAAATGTTTTTATTTTCTTATTTTAAAAATTTATTTAAAAGAATTTTATTATTTCAATTTATTTTTGTTTTTTCAATTAATAAATTAAAAGATACAAATAGATTTAAATATGAATTTTCTCAAAAAATAAAAATTTTATTAGAAATTTTTTATTTAGATTACAATAATTTTAATAATATTCCATTAGAAGAACAATATAAATTTTATTTTTGTTTATTAATTTTTATGTCTACTTTAACAATAATATTTAATTTTAAAATATTTTCATTTATTACTGGATTTTTAACAATAATTTCTGCATTTTTATTTTATGGTCCAATAAATTTAATGAAAAAATATTATGAATATGGAAAATTTTCTTTTTTAAGTCTAAAAATTTATGATAAAAAATTACCTAATTTAGAATTTTTATTATTAATTTCATGTGGATTTGGAATAATTTTAAACACATTTTTATTTGAAGAAGAAAAAGAAAAAATTATAAAAGAAAATAAAAATAAAATTAAAAACAATTAATTATTTATTTTATTCAAAAAAAATAATTAATTAATTAATTATTCTTATTTAATAAATAAATTAATTAAAATATTAATAAAAAAAAATTAATATTTCAGTTTTATTATATAAATTTATTAATAAAATTAAAAATAAATATTTGAACCAAAAAATGTCTACAAATATTTTACCAAATTTATTTTCTTTAATAAAAAAATATAATCTATCAAAGGAAGAAGAAAATTTAATAAAAATTGCTTTTGATGAATATCATGATTTATTTCCTAATATTTTAAACATTCACAAAAAAGATTTTATTCCAATTTTATTAAAATTTATTCAAATATCATTAATACCAAAAAACCTAATTTATAACGAGCAAACCGTAAAAAAAATACTAAAAATCATCGAAGAAGATTTATACGAAACAGAATTTACTTTTATCAACGATAAAATTCATAATTTAAAAAATATAAATTGCGAACGCTTCACAGGCCAAAATTTTATTCCTCATTGCAATAAAACATCAATTCCTTTACATAATTGTGGTCATCATTTATATAGTTTAGATAATGGACTTTATTTTTTATGCTTGAATTGTAAACAAATTTATCATCCAAATAGTATTATTTTAAAATGTGATAATTGTGATTTAGACTATTATTCAAAAATAGAAAAAAATTTCGATCCTGAAAATAATTTACATCCAGCTACTTGGTTAAAATATCACTGTAATGCTGTTATAAATGATATTATGAAATGTCCAAAATGTAAAGATAATTTATATATAAATTCAAAAAATAAAAATATTTTGATTTGTAAAAAATGTAAAAGTGAGTTTGATCAATTAAATACAAAATGGAAATGTATAATTTGTAATAATGAATTTACTTCGGAAGCTAAAATTTATAATCCTTTGGAATTTAAAATAATGAAAATGGCTGTTAAAAATACCTTATTCAATGGGATTGAAGCAAAGCCTGAATATGTTCCTTGTTGTAATATAAAAAAAGAAGAATTAAATAATTATAAATTTTGTCATAAAAAAGAATGTCATGGAGTTATTTATCAAGGAAAATTTAATAAAAGAAAAATTGTTGTTTGTAGCAAATGTCATATGCTTAATTATTTTGAATATCATTTTTGGATGTGTCCTATTTGTCATGAACGTTTTCAAATAAAAGATAATAAAAATTATAAAAGTAGAATAAATAGTAATAATCGAAAATATAATAATAATAATAAATCAAATAGTGATATACATAGAACAAAAACTGAATCAAATGAAAATCATGAAATGAATAGTCCAAGAAAAAAAAAGAATATTGATTTTTCTTTTAATATAACTCAAATAAATCACAAAGATTTAAAAAAAAATAATAATGTAAGCACTCATAATAGTAATAATAGTCTTAATAGTAATGCAATTACAACAGCAACAAATTCATATAATTCAAATAATAAAGATATTATGCAATATTCTCCAAGTCGTTTAAGAAATAAAGTAAAAAACATTGAAATTGAAGTTACTAATAATTATAAAACAGATGGAAAAAAATTAAAACATAAAACAATTACAAATGGAGATGAAGTTATTGAAAAAATTGATTTTTTTACTGAATCAAATCAACCATATGAAAAAAAAATAAATAATGAAATTAGAAGAGTTTTAAGCGAAAAAAATAGAATTGGAATAAGTTATTATGCGAGTCCTGGCAAAAGAAGATTAAATTATAATAACAATATTAAAAAAAATGGTTATTTTAATAATATTTTGAATGATAATGATGAGTCTATTAATGTAAAAGTTAATGTAAGTTTAAATAAAAATTTAAATAGTTTAGATCTTTCTAATCCAAATACAAAAAGCACAACTATTTTAAATAAATATTGTCATCGAAATACAGAACAAAATTTTTATATAAAAGAAAATGATTTGAATATGAATAAAAAAAATTCTTTATTTTTTAGTCAAGATTTTTTTAATAAAAGTAAAATAAAAAATTTTAGTCAAAATAAAAATTCGCATGAACAAATATTAAATAATCAAAATTATAATAATAATAATAAAGATTTTTCATTGAATAAGAATAAAAATAAATTAGAATATTATGAAAATAATTCAAATTATAATAAAAAACAAAATCATATTAAAAATATTCAAATTAATAAAATAGATGAAAATGAAAATATTGAAGAAAATAATAATAAAAAAGTTATAGAAAATAATGAGGAAAATATTGATAATATTGAAATTAATACTTTTAAAAGTGATGATTATAATATTATAAGACAAATAGGTGAAGGAACATTTGGAAAAATTTATGAAGTCGAAGATTCAAATCACAAAAAATTTGCAATGAAAAAATTAATTGCTTCTTCTGAAGAAGAAATAAAATCATTAATGAATGAATATAAAATAGTTTATAATTTAATGCCATTGAATTTAAATTTAGTTAAAATAAATGGCGTTGAAATAAAAAAATTTGATAAAACAACATATGGTGTTTATGTTTTAATGGACTTAGCAATAATTGATTGGGAAAAGGAAATTTTATATAGAAAAAGTAGAGGAAAATTTTATACAGAAGAAGAATTAATAAAAATAATAAAAGAATTAATTTTTACTTTTAGTGAATTACAAAAAAATAATATATCTCATAGAGATATAAAACCTCAAAATATTTTATTATTTCCTAATAAAAAATTAAGAGTAGCTGATTTTGGTGAGGCAAAAACTTTTATGCATAATAAAGTAGACACAATAAAACAAACGATTAGAGGAACTGAATTATATATGAGTCCTATTTTATTTAATGCTCTTCAAAATAAAAAAAAAATTCCTAAATACACTGAATATAATGCGTTTAAAAGTGATGTTTTTTCTTTAGGACTTTGTTTTTTATTAGCTTCTACTTTAAATTTTAATGCTTTATGTGATTTAAGAGAAGTTAGTGAAATGAGGATTATGAAAATAATAATAACTAAATATTTAAAAAATAAATATAGTAATAAATTTATCGAATTTTTATTTTTAATGTTAGAAATTGATGAACATAATCGTTTAGATTTTATTGAGTTGAATAATATTATTAATAATAATTAAAATAAATGTATTTCGAAAATTATAAATATCAATTTAAATATTTTATTTTTCATTGTTTTTAATCAAACTTATAAATTAAAATAAATATTTAACGATAAATCTGATTATATATATATTTATATTTATATTATTATTATTATTATTAAATATAATTATTAATTGGAATATAAAATATATTAATATAATATAAAAAATAAAATATATTAATTTAATATAAATAAATATATTAAATATATTTTATTTTATAAAATGAAAAAAAATAATACTGAATTAAAATTTTCTTCTTTGAAAATTAAAAAAATTATTCAAGAAAATAAAGAAATTGGAAAAATAGCAAATATGGCCCCTTTTATAATATGTATAATATTATTAATATATATTTTTTATTTTTAGCAAAATCTCTTGAATATTTTTTAAAAGATTTATTATTTGAATGTTCTAATTTAGCTAAACAAAACGGAACTAAAAAAGTTACTGCTTCTGATTTGTAAAATATTTTAAATAATAATAAATATAGGAAAAAAGTTATTATGAGAAATGAAAATTATAATTTTCTTAATAGTGTTGTTAAAGATATTCCTGATGAAAATAATAATAATAAAAAATCAAATAAAAAGAAAAATAAAGATGAATTAGAAGAATAAAAATTTTTAAAAATATATTTATAATTAATTTTAATATTATTTTAATAAAAACCATAAAATTATTTTTTCATTTAATATTTTATTAAAAAAATTTTTTTAATTTAAAATGATGTTTACTATTTGCTACTCTTGAAATAATATGATGAAAAATTCACCATAAAAACTGATAAAATAATTTTAAATATATTTTAATAAATGAATAATTATTTTTATTTATTTTTATTTTTTTCCATTTAAATCTTAAATTAAATTTATATAAAAAATTTTTATAATTTGTCTTTAATAATATTATATAATAAAAATTTAATATTATTATTTTTATTAATTAAATATTTAATATTTGGGGATTGGGGATTGGGGATTGGGGATTGGGGATTGGGG
>JAEEGK010010679.1_pt1 | contig 21143 bp, 18 predicted proteins | sample 8958771 | NCBI WGS metagenome assembly JAEEGK01 (sample SAMN16246547, study PRJNA631951) | gut metagenome | biome: gut microbiome; feature: rumen; material: SC-attached | host: Bos | place: Iran: Karaj | collected 2018-10 | reverse complement strand
TGGTGTCGTTGCCGCCCACCGGACAGAACTGATTGTCCAGGTTGGGGGCCTTTACGGCCGATTCGGCAAAAGCGCGGCAGCCGGCATAGCCGCAACCGCCGCAATTGGCTCCGGGCATGGCTTTCTCCACCTCGTCAATCCGCGGGTCCTCCTCCACCCGGAAGCGCTTGGCTACCAGATAGAGGATAAGGGCCAGCAAGATGCCCAGGAGGGTAATCACCGCAATGGTCCAGATGATGATTTTTCCCATAGATTATCGTTTAATTGTAAATACATATTCGTTTTGCAGCCGTTCCCTGAAAAGCCAGAGCAGGAGGTAATACAGGGCCACGGCGCCGATGCCGGAGAGTCCGGCCACCACCTCTCCCGCCCCCAGGGAGATGAGTCCCAGGATGGCGACAAGCAGAATCACGAGCGGTACGAAATAGGCCAGCCACACGGCCTTCATGCCCATGGAGGCCTTCAGGAGCACCTCCACCTCGTCCCCCACCCCGTATTTGGCATAGGGGTCTGTAGGGACTTCAATGGCTTTTTCGACGACATCGGCCAGGCCGCAAAGACCGGCGGCGTGACATTGGGAACAGGCGCTGTGCTGCTCGATGGCAACGGTTGTCACCTGCGGGGTCATGCGGACCACCCGGCCTTTATGGCTTACATCGGCTTTCATCTACAAGCGGGCAGAAAAAGGATATTTGATATGATCGTAAGACTTGAGGTAGGCCCACACGGAGCCGATACGCAGCGGCACCATCACCGCCAGGGGCAGTGCGTTGGCGTCGTCCGAGACCCAGATCTGGAGTTCCTGGTCCCCCTCGAACATGGCGCCCTGCACCACCGAACAGGAGAAGTGCCTGGCCCGGATCTTGCCCAGGCGGCGCACCTTGATGGTTTCTACGCCCTTGTAGTTGAGTTTGACGTTGAAGACAGCGTCGTCAATGGCGAAGCTCAGGGGGTAGGACTTCCCCGCTTTCATCCGGGAGAAGTCGGCATTGCGCAGGTAATAGATGAGGGCGGGCAGGTCGTACACGCAATCGTGCAGGGGGATGTCCAGGGACTGCGCCCCCCGGTTCTCGAAGTTCACGTCGGCATGGATCACGCCGGCCTTCCAGTCGTAGATGTACTGGTTCAGGGCGGTGTACCCGCCTTCGTAGGTGTCCCGGATGAACTTCCGGGGCTTCAGGTCTTTCATGGCGAACCAGCTCTGGAAGTCTTCCCGCATCTTGAAAAAGACATCGAAGAAGGTGGCGCTGCGCACCTTGAGACGGGTGTGGTACACTTCTTCGCCTTTGTAGCGGGTGCTTTCCAGGGCCATGTTGGCGCTGGCCACCTCGGTATTCACGGCCCCCCATTTATAGATGAGGGACAGATTCATCTCTTCTCCCACCTGGAAGGCCGATTCGCGGGCCTGGGGCAGGCAAGGGGCCGATTGGGCCGCCAGCGGGAGCGAAACGGCCAGAAACAGTATGGCAAGGCTTGCCAGGAACGTACGGATGCGCATGGTTAAAACGTACTTTGTTCGTTAAAATCGTACGGTGCGGCATCCCCCACGGAACCGTTCACGGCGCTGGCCACGGGGCCGCGGGCGGCGTAAACGTCCAGGCTCTGATCGGGCTCCACGAACTTCACCTGGGATGCCTTGTACTTCATTTCAATGTCGCAGACTTCGCCGTTGCGGTGCTTGGCAATGACGATGTATGCCTTCTCCCGGTCTTCGGGATTTTCAGACATACCTACAAAATCCGGGCGATGAATGAAAATAACCATATCCGCGTCCTGTTCGATGGACCCGGATTCGCGCAAATCACTTAATTGGGGCTTCCCGGTACCGCCCGTACGCTGCACCGCATTACGGGACAGCTGCGACAGGGCGATGATGGGAATATTGAGCTCCTTGGCCGTGGCCTTGAGAGTGCGGGAAATGGCCGCCACCTCCTGCTCACGCAGGCCGCGGAGCTCGGCGGGACCCTGCATGAGCTGCAGGTAGTCCACTACGATGAGCCGGACTCCCTTCTGCTTCACCAGGCGCTTGGCCTTGGTGCGGAATTCCATGATGGGGATGCCGGGCGTATCGTCAATGTACAGGGGTGCCTTGGCCAGGCGCTTGAGGGTGTCTTCCAGCTGCACCCACTCGTACTGCTCCAGCTTGACGCCTCCCTTGATCTTCTCTCCCGACAGGCCGCTCTCCGTGGTAATGAGACGCTTGCCCAACTGGTCGGCACTCATTTCCAGGGAGAAGACCGCCACGGGCATGTTGGCCTCCACGGCTGCGTTGCGGGCAATGTTGAGGGAGAAGGCGGTCTTACCCACCGAGGGACGGGCGGCCAGGATGATGAGGTCGCTCTTCTGCCAGCCCTGGGTGACCCGGTCGATGGACGGGTAGCCCGAAGGGACGCCGGACAGGCCGGTGGTGTTTTGCAGTTCCTGCAGGTTGTCCAGCACCGAGTTGATGATGGAGCCGATGTCCTGCACGTCCCGCTTCACATTGTTCTGGATGGCGGCGAAGACCTTGGACTGGGCGGTATCGATGAGGTCGTCCACATTGGTACCCTCGTCGAAGGACTGTTTCAGGATGTCGTACGACGCCTTGATGAGGTCCCGCTGGATGGTCTTCTGCTTGAGGATCTTGATATAGTATTCGATGTGGGCCGCCGCGCCGATGTTCTGCGACAGGCGGGCCAGCTCCACGGGGCCACCGATTTCCTCCAGCTGCCCTTTCTGGCGCAGCTTCTCGCTCACCGTGACCAGGTCCACGGACACATGCTCGTTCACGAGGGCCGACATGGCCTCGAAGATGATGCTGTGGTGCTGGTCGTAGAAACAGGAAGGCGTGAGCTCCTCCATGGTAGAGTCTATGGTGGAAGGCTCTACCAGCATGGCGCCCAGCACGGCTTCCTCCACATCCAGGGCCTGCGGGGGCTTATTACCCATCAGGGCCTCCAGATTGGGGGTCTGCACGTCGCGGGTTTTCTTTCGGAGGGGCTCCGGCATGGTCTGCTATTCGAAATCGGGGTTAATCACGATACGGCCGCAGTGCTCGCAGATGATGAGCTTGCGGTTGGAGCCGATCTCCACGCGGCGCTGCGGGGTGATGGTGTTGAAGCAGCCTCCGCAGGAGTCGCCGTTGTACAGGCCCACCACGGCCAGGTGGTTGTGCACGCTGGCGCGGATGCGCTCGTAGGCGCTCATGGTGCGCTCGTCAATCTTGGCGGCGCAGGCGTCGCGGCGCTCACGCAGCACGGCCTCTTCCTTGGCGGTGGACTCCACGATGTTGTCCAGCTCTTCCTTCTTGGCCTTGAGGTCTTCCATGCGGATGGTGAGGCGGTCCTTGATCTCGTCCAGTTCGCCCTTCTTGGCGCCAATCTCGAAACGGGTGTCGTTGATGGTCTTCTCATCGATCTGGCGCAGGAGCTCCTGGTTCTCGATTTCCTTGTTCAGGGAATCGTACTCGCGGGAATTGGAGATGGTCTCCAGCTGGCGCTGGTACTTCTCGATGGTGCTCTCGTGCTCGGCGATGGAGAGTTTTGCATCGGCGATATTGCGGTTCATCTGATCCACCACGGCGCTGATGGCGGCGCTGCGCTCCTTGAGCTGGGCGATTTCCTCTTCCAGGGCGTTCACTTCGGCGGGAAGTTCACCACGCAGCTGGATGATCTTGTCAATTTCGGAATCGGCGGCCTGGAGCTGGTAGAGGGTCTTGAGCTTCTCCTCTACGGGCATGTCGGAGTCGGCAAAATTCTTCTGCAGCGACACGAATGTCTCCCTCTGGTCGATGGGGGCCTCCACCTTCACGGCGGCGGCGGTTTTCTTGGTGCTTGCCATAAAAAGTATAAATCGATTTATAATTAATTACATCCCAAAGTAGTGGACAGGGTTGCTCCTGTCCAGCATGGCACTTTTGCAGCTTGCAAAGTTAGGAAAATTTTTCCGTATCTGAGCTAACAAAATGTCCACAATCTCCACTTCGCTCTCAAAATGGCCGATATCCATGATCATAAAGCCCTCCGGCGTGAAGAAATGGTGATAGGAAATGTCGCCGGAAATGAAGAGCTGGGCCCCGGCCGAGAGGGCGGCCGATATCTCCGAAGCGCCGCTGCCGCCCATGACCGCCACCCGGCGGATGGGCGTAGGGAGGGGCCGGGAACAGCGGATGAGCCGGAGGCCGAAGCGCTCCTTCACCCAGGCCAGGGCCTGCTCTCCCGTGAGGGGGCTTGGCAGCGTGCCGATGCATCCCAGGCCCACGCCTTCGTCTTCCCCTTCCAGGATCCGGATGTCTTCCAGGCCCAGGCGGCGGGCCATGGCGCCGCTCACGCCTTCGAGCACCTTGTCGGCCGTAGTGTGGGCGGCATATACGGCCACGCCGGCCTTCACGGCCTCCATGACGGCCGCACCCACCGGGTCCTGCCCGTTGATGCGGCGGAGGCCCTTGAAGATGAGGGGATGGTGCGTGACCACCAGGTCACAGCCTTTTTCCACGGCCTCCCGGATGAGCTCCGGGGTGCAGTCGAAGCCCACCAGCACCCCGTGCACGGGGTCGTCGGCACTTCCAATGAGAAGGCCGCTGTTGTCCCAGCTTTCCTGGATACGGAGCGGGGCGAAGGCCTCCAGCACCGCGGTGATGTCCCCTACCCTCATAAGGCTTTGCGGACAGCCATGAGTTCGTCCCGGATGCCCTTGAGGATGCCCAGGGCCTTCACGCGGTTCTCCACCGTGTGCTTGTCGGTCTTGAGCCGCTGGGCGGCGCCCTCCAGGGTGAGGCCCTGGTCTTTCACCAGGTGCTGCACCTGCCGGAGCGTCTCCACGTCTTCGGGATGGAAAAGGCGGTTCCCCTTGGCATTGCGCGCGGGATGGATGTACTTGTCAAAATAATTGCTCCAGTAGCGCACGGCCGAGACGTTCTCTCCCAGCAGCGCGGCTACCTCGCCCATTGTGTAAATCAGTTTGGCCATAATGATACAAATATAATAAAAAAACGCGTAAAGGCAGTAATGAAAAAAATTTAAAAATTTCTTGCAGTTTCAGATTTTCTTCGTAACTTGCGCTCGGTTTTTGTCGTAAAGGCAGTGAAACGCGTCCGTAATAATAATAATAAGCAGCAGTCCCAGAACCAGCAGGTCCGGGGGGCTTCGTTGCGCGTATAACTCCAGCCTTATGCGGCACATCAAGAGAAGCTAATATTTCAAAGATACAGAGGCTGGTCCCGAGGGGATCAGCCTCTCTTTTTGTGCAGAAAAACTTGGTTTAATTTAATAGTGTATGGTTATGGACAGATTTGATTTGGTTAAGGAATCCTTCGTACGGAAGGAAGTTCCCGCAGAAGTCCCCACCGGCAAGACTTCCGAGTATTATGGCGAACTGGTGTTCGACCGCAAGAAGATGTGCAAATACCTGGATGCCGACAGCCTCAAGGCCCTCCTCTCCTGCATCGAGGGCGGACAGCCCCTGGACCGCAAGACGGCCGACGGCGTGGCCCGCGGCATGAAGGAATGGGCCATGGAGCACGGCGTCACCCACGTCACCCACTGGTTCCAGCCCCTCACCGAAGGTACGGCCGAAAAGCACGACTCCCTCATCGACTATGACGGCAAGGGCGGCGTGATCGAGACCTTCGACGGCAAGATGCTGGCCCAGCAGGAGCCCGACGCCTCGTCCTTCCCCAACGGCGGCATCCGCGCCACCTTCGAGGCCCGCGGCTACACCGCCTGGGATCCAACCTCCCCCGTCTTCATCCTGGACGACACCCTGTGCATCCCCACCGTGTTCATTTCCTACACCGGCGAGGCCCTGGACTACAAGACCCCGCTCAAGAAAGCCCTCAAGGCCGTGAGCGACGCGGCCGTTCCCATCTGCAAACTCTTCGATCCGTCCGTTTCCAAAGTCTATTCCTACCTGGGCTGGGAACAGGAGTACTTCCTGGTGGACGAGGCCCTGTATGCTGCCCGCACCGACCTCATGATCACCGGCCGCACCCTCTTCGGCCACAACTCCTCCAAGAACCAGCAGCTGGACGACCATTACTTCGCCGCCATCCCGCCGCGCGTGGCCGCTTTCATGCGTGACCTGGAGATTGCCGGCCACCGGCTGGGCATTCCCCTCAAGACCCGCCACAACGAGGTGGCGCCCAACCAGTTTGAGCTGGCGCCCATCTACGGCGAGACCAACCTGGCCAACGACCAGAACCAGATCGTGATGAACCTCATGCCCAAGATTGCCCGCAAGCACGGTTTCGTGGTGCTCCTGCACGAGAAACCCTTCGACGGGGTGAACGGTTCCGGTAAGCACAACAACTGGTCGCTGGGCACCGACAAGGGTACGCAGCTGCTGGCTCCGGGCAAGGACGCCAAGGGCAACCTGCAGTTCGTCACCTTCTTCGTGAACGTGCTGGCCGCCGTGCAGAAGCACAACGCCCTGCTCAAGGCTTCCATCGCCAGCGCCACCAACGCCCACCGCCTGGGCGCCAACGAGGCGCCGCCCGCCATCGTATCGGCCTTCCTGGGCCGCACCATGACCGAGGTCCTGCACAAACTGCTGGAGGTGCCGTCCGACACGCCCATCGAGATTGCCGGCAAGAAGGGCAAGAGCGTGGGCCTGGTGGAGATTCCCGAGATCTTCGTGGACAACACCGACCGCAACCGTACCTCGCCTTTCGCCTTCACGGGCAACCGCTTCGAGTTCCGCGCCGTGGGTTCCTGCGCCAACTGCGCCGGTGCGATGACCACGCTCAACGCCGCCGTGGCCGAGCAGCTCATCGCCTTCAAGGCCGCCGTCGATAAGGAACTGGCCGCCGGCAAGAAGACCAACATCGCCATCATGGACGCCCTCAAGCCCATCATCAAGTCGGTCATCGACGTGGTCTGCTTTGACGGAAACGGCTATTCCGACGAATGGAAGAAGGAAGCCGCCCGCCGCGGCCTGGATGTGGAGACCAACGTGCCCCGCATGTTTGCCGAATTCACCAAGCCCGCCGCCATCGACATGTTCACCAAGACCGGTGTGTACACCGAGAAGGAACTGGAAGCCCGCAACGAGGTGAAGTGGGAGATGTACACCAAGAAGGTGCAGATCGAATCCCGCGTGATGGTGCGCATGGCCCTGAACCACATTGTGCCCGCCGCCCTGGAGTACAAGGCCAAGCTCCTGCAGGAAGTGGCCCTGTCCAAGAGCGTGTTCGGCAATACCGACAGCTGCACCACCGAGATGCTCATCCTGAATGACATCAACAAGTACGTGGAGGAAGTGCGCGTGAAAGCCACGGCCATGAAGGAGGCCCGCAAGGCCGCCAACATGATCGAGGACGAGTACAAGCGCGCCCTGGCCTATCACGAGATTGCCGAGAGCCTCTTTGCCCTGCGCAAACCCATCGACAGGCTGGAGGAACTGGTTGACAACAAGTTGTGGCCGCTGCCCAAGTACCGCGAGCTGCTTTTCATCAGCTAGCCTTCCAAGCCCCAAGTAAGTAGTTATTTAACATATTACCCAATGAAATCCGGTCTATATGACGCAGCATCGGAACACGATGCGTGTGGGGTGGGTATGGTCGTAAACATCCGTGGCGACAAGACCCATGAACTGGTGGACAACGCGCTCACCGTACTTGAAAACATGAGCCACCGCGGCGCCGAGGGTGCCGACGGCAAGTCGGGTGACGGCGCCGGGATCATGGTCCAGATTCCCCACGAATTCATTCTCCTCCAGGGAATTCCCGTCCCGGAGAAAGGGCGCTACGGCACCGGCCTGGTGTTCCTGCCCAAGGATGCCGCCCGGCGTGAGCGCATCCTCGCCGCCATCGGCACGGAGGTGGAGCACGAAGGCTGTACGCTCAGCCACATCCGGGAGGTCCCGGTGAACGCCGCCTGCCTGGGCGAGGAAGCGGCCAAGGGCGAGCCCTACACGGTGCAGCTCTTCGTCACCAGCCACGAATACCTGGAAGAGGCCGACCTGGAGCGCAAGCTCTACCGTATCCGAAAACATGTCGAACGCCTGGGAGAGGACGGCTACATCTGCTCGCTCTCCACGCGCAATATCGTGTATAAGGGGATGCTCACCAGCCGCCAGCTGCGCGAGTACTATACCGACCTCACGAGCCCCTGGTTCACGAGCTCCATGGCCATCGTCCACTCCCGCTTCTCTACCAACACCTTCCCGCAGTGGAGCCTGGCCCAGCCTTTCCGGATGCTCTGCCACAACGGCGAGATCAACACCATCCGGGGCAACCGGAGCTGGATGCAGGCACGCCAGAGCGTGCTGGGCTCGGGCCTGCTGGGCAACATCGGCGACCTCACGCCCATCGTCCAGCCCGACATGAGCGATTCGGCCAGCCTGGACAACGTGCTGGAATTCCTCACCCAGAGCGGACTCAGCCTGCCGCAGGCCGTCGCGGTGCTCATGCCCGAGAGCATTGACGAGACCAACCCCATCTCGGAAGACCTGCGCGCCTTCTATGAATACCACTCCATCCTCATGGAGCCCTGGGACGGCCCGGCCACGCTGCTGTTCAGCGACGGCCGCTATGCCGGGGGTATCCTGGACCGCAACGGCCTGCGTCCCGGCCGGTACACCATCACCAAACACGGCCTGCTGGTAGTTGCCAGCGAGGTGGGCGTGATGGACTTCAACCCGGCCGAAATCGAATGCAAGGGCCGCCTGGAACCGGGCAAGATGCTGCTGGTGGACACCAAGGAGGGCAAGATCTGGTACGATGCCGAGATCAAGGAAAAACTGGCCTCCGAGCATCCCTACCGCAAATGGCTGTCGGCCGGCCGCATCCAGCTGGAAGACCTGCACAGCGGCCGCAAGATCGAGCACAACGAGGCCGACCTCCTGCACAAGGAACTCCTGTTCGGCTGCACGGCCGAGGACGTGGAGAACTCGCTCAAGCCCATGTGCGAGAAGGGCATCGAGCCCACTTCCTCCATGGGTAACGACACCCCGCTGGCCGTCCTCACGGAGCGCCCGCAGAGTTTCTTCAACTATTTCCGGCAGCAGTTCGCCCAGGTGACCAACCCGCCCATCGACTCCATCCGGGAGCAGATGGTAATGTCGCTGTTCGAATACATCGGCCGCGTCGGCGCCGGTATCCTGACTCCCGACGAAGACAACTGCAAGATGGTGCGTCTCCCCCACCCCATCCTCACCAACACGCAGCTGGACCTGCTGTGCAACATCCGCTACAAGGGCTTCAACACCGTGAAGCTGCCCATGCTCTTCCAGTGCGCGGCCAATCCCGCCGACGCGGCGGCCAACCTGCGCCGGGCCCTCACGGACCTGTGCCAGAAGGCCGAAAAGTGTGTGGACGACGGGGTGAACTACATCATCCTGAGCGACCGTGACGTGAACCAGACCCACGCCCCCATCCCTTCGCTGCTGGCCGTGAGCGCGGTGCACCACTACCTGATTGCCGCCGGCAAACGCGTGCAGACAGCCCTCATCGTGGAAAGCGGGGAAATCCGGGAGACCATGCACGCCGCCCTGCTGCTGGGCTACGGCGCATCGGCCATCAACCCCTACCTGTCCTTCGCCATCATCTCCAGCCTGGCGCACGGAGGCAAGATCCAGCTCAACTACGCCACGGCCCGCACCAACTACATCAACGCCATGAAGAAGGGGCTCCTCAAGATCATGGCCAAGATGGGTATCTCCACCATCCGTTCCTACCGCGGTGCCAAGATTTTCGAGAGCATCGGCCTGGACGAGGGCCTGCTGCGCGATTACTTCGGCACGGCGCGCTCGACGATCGGCGGTATCGGCCTGGAGACCATCGCCCGCGACGCCATGTGGTTCCATGCACAGGCTTTTGCCGATGCGTCCCGCACGGAATTCCTGCCCAACGTGGGACAGTTCCACTACCGCAAGGACGGCATCCAGCATGCCTGGAACCCCGAGACCATCTCTTCCCTGCAACTGGCCACACGCCTGGGCAGTTACAAGAAATTCAAGGAATTCACCGCCGCCGTGGACGGCAAGGAGGGCCTCATCTTCCTGCGCGACCTGCTGGACTTCCAGCGCGGCACGCCCATTCCCCTGGACGAGGTGGAGCCCGTGGAGAGCATCGTGAAGCGTTTCGTGGTGAGCGCCATGAGCTTCGGTGCCCTGAGCATCGAGGCGCACGAGGCCATCGCCCTGGCCATGAACCGCCTGGGTACCCGTTCCAACACGGGTGAAGGCGGCGAGGACAACGAGCGCTACCACACGGAAGTGGACGGCGTGTCGCTTTCCAGCAAGACCAAGCAGGTGGCTTCCGGACGCTTCGGCGTCACGGCCGAATACCTGGTGAACGCCGAGGAAATCCAGATCAAGGTGGCCCAGGGCGCCAAGCCCGGCGAGGGCGGCCAGCTGCCCGGATTCAAGGTGAACGCCATCATCGCGAAGACCCGGAACTCCATCCCGGGCATCTCGCTCATCTCCCCGCCCCCGCACCATGACATCTACTCCATCGAAGACCTCTCGCAGCTCATCTTCGACCTCAAGAACGTGAACCCGTCCGCCGCCATCAGCGTCAAGCTGGTGTCGGAGAGCGGCGTGGGCACCATCGCGGCCGGCGTGGCCAAGGCCAAGGCCGACCTCATCGTCATCTCCGGGGCCGAAGGCGGCACCGGGGCCTCCCCGGCGTCCTCCATGCGCTTTGCCGGCATCAGCCCGGAAATCGGCCTGTCCGAGACGCAGCAGACCCTGGTGCGCAACGGCCTCCGCACGCAGGTGCGCCTGCAGGTGGACGGCCAGCTCAAGACCGGCCGCGACGTGATCCTGCTGTCGCTGCTGGGGGCCGACGAATTCGGTTTCGGCACGCTCCCGCTCATCGTGCTGGGTTGCGTGATGATGCGCAAATGCAGCCTCAACACCTGCCCCACGGGCGTGGCTACCCAGGATCCGGCGCTCCGCAAGCACTTCTCCGGCAAGGCCGACTACCTGGTGAACTACTTCACCTTCCTGGCCCAGGAAGTGCGCGAATACCTGGCCGAAATGGGTGTCCGCAGCCTCTCCGACATCGTGGGCCACACGGAACTCCTGGTGCGCAAGCCGGTGGATCCCGCTTCCAAGGCCGCCCAAGTGGACCTGTCCCGGGTCCTGTTCCAGGAGAAAGGCACGTGCGGCTGGTCGGGCATGCCCATCCACGAACTCCAGCCCGTCCGCGACCTGGAGATCATCAAGGCCGCGCAGCCGGCCATCGAATGGAAGGAAGAAATCAGCCTGGAATATCCCATCTCGAACACGGACCGGGCCACCTGCACCATGCTCAGCGGGCGCATCGCCGCCAAGTACGGGGCCGAGGGCCTGCCCGATTCCACCATCAACATCAAGTTCAAGGGATCGGCCGGACAAAGCTTCTGCGCCTTCCTCGCCGGCGGCGTGAACGTGCGGCTGGAAGGCGAGGCCAACGACTATGTGGGCAAGGGCCTGAGCGGCGGCCGGGTGGCCATCCGCCCGTCCTCACGCGCCTCCTTCCAGGCCGAAGACAACATCATCGCCGGCAACACCTGCCTGTACGGGGCCACGGGCGGCGAGATGTATGTGGCCGGCCGGGCGGGCCAGCGCTTCGCCGTGCGCAACTCCGGCGCCAAAGCCGTGGTGGAAGGTGCCGGCGACCACTGCTGCGAATACATGACAGGCGGCCGGGTGGTCGTACTGGGACCCGTGGGCCGCAACTTCGCCGCCGGCATGTCGGGCGGTGTGGCCTATGTCTATGATCCGTCCCACGTTTTCGATTACTACTGCAACCTGGACATGGTGGAGATTTCCCTGGTGGACGACAAGATGGACCGCAAGGAGCTGCACGAACTCATCCGCCAGCACTATCTCTACACCGGTTCCAACCTGGCCCGCACCCTGCTGGACGACTGGGCCCGGTCGGCCGACGACTTCATCAAGGTGATTCCGATCGAGTACAAGCATGTCCTGGAGCAGGAACGCCTCCGCGGCCTGGCCGAGAAGGTACAGCATCTCCAAATCCAATATTGACGCCTTATGGGAGACTACAAAGCTTTTTTGACAATACCCCGCAAGGAGGCTGGCTACCGGCCGGTACAGGACCGGGTCCAGGATTTCGGGGAAGTTGAGCAGACGCTCAACGAAGGCGACCGCCGCTTGCAGGCGTCGCGATGCATGGACTGCGGAGTCCCGTTCTGCAACTGGGCCTGCCCGCTGGGCAACCGGCCGCCGGAATGGAACGACGCCGTGTACAAGGGCGATTTCGAGCTGGCCTGGCGCCTGCTCAATGCCACCAATCCTTTCCCGGAGTTCACCGGGCGGGTGTGTCCGGCCCTGTGTGAGAAAGCCTGCGTGCTGAACCTCACCCTGCACGAGCCCACCACCAACCGCGAGAACGAGGCCGCCATCACGGAGATCGCCTACCGCGAGAATTACGTCCAGCCCGTATCCCCGGCACGCAACGGCTGTAAGGTAGCCGTGATCGGTGCCGGTCCGTCGGGACTGGCCGCGGCCAACCGGCTCAACCGCATGGGCTATGCCGTGACGGTGTTCGAGAAGAACGAGAAGGCCGGCGGGCTGCTCCGCTTCGGCATTCCGAACTTCAAGCTCAACAAGAAGGTCATCGACCGGCGCATCGCCCTCATGGAGCAGGAGGGCATCAGTTTCCGCTATGGCCAGCAGGTGGCTCCGGAGGCCCTGCCCAAGGGCTTTGACGCCTATGTCATCGCCACCGGCACCCCCACGGCGCGAGACCTCCCCGTCCCCGGACGCGAACTCAAGGGCGTTTACTTCGCCCTGGAGCTGCTCGCCCAGCAGAACCGCGTGCTGTACGGCGCCGAGGTGCCGGCCGACCAGCGGGTCACCTGCAAGGGCAAGGACGTGCTGGTAATCGGCGGCGGCGACACGGGATCCGACTGCATCGGCACGGCCCACCGCCAGGGCTGCAAGTCCGTGATGCAGATCGAAATCCTGCCCAAGCCGCCCGTGGGACCGGAAGACCCGGCCAACCCCTGGCCCGCCTGGCCCCGCACGCTCAAGACCTCCTCTTCGCACGAAGAAGGCTGCGAGCGCCGCTGGAACATCAATACGCTCCGTTTCGTGGGCGAAAAAGGGCAGCTCACCGGCGTGGAGATCCAGCCCATCGACTGGAAACCCAACCCGGAAGGCGGACGCCCCATCATGGTCACCGCCGGCGAACCGGAACTGGTGAAGGCCGATATCGTCCTGCTGGCCATGGGCTTCCTGAAGCCACAGCTGCCCCAGGTGGGAGAGAACGTCTTCTTTGCCGGCGACGTCCAGAGCGGCGCCTCCCTGGTGGTCCGGGCCATGGCATCCGGCATCTCGGCAGCCAGCGCCGTAGAAGCTTACTTCAAAAACAAGAAATAAATGAAAAACACCAAGTTTATATTCATTACCGGCGGCGTGGTCTCGTCGCTGGGCAAAGGTATTATCTCCGCCAGCCTGGGAAAACTATTACAGGCGCGTGGATTCAAGGTCACCATCCAGAAGTTTGATCCGTACATCAACATCGACCCGGGCACGCTGAACCCCTATGAGCACGGGGAGTGCTACGTGACGGCCGACGGCATGGAAACCGACCTGGACCTGGGACACTATGAGCGTTTCACAGGCATCCACACCACGCGCCACAACAGCATCACCACGGGTCGCATCTACAAGACGGTCATCGACCGCGAGCGCCGCGGCGACTACCTGGGCAAGACCATCCAGGTGGTGCCGCATATCACCGACGAAATCAAGCGTCGCATGCTGCGCGAAGACGAAAAGGACGAGCAACTGGACTTCGTCATCACCGAGGTGGGCGGCACCATCGGCGACATTGAGAGCGCCCCCTTTATGGAGGCCATCCGCCAGCTGCGCTGGCAGCTGGGTCGCAACGCCGTATGCGTACACCTTACCTATGTGCCTTATTTGAAGGCTGCCGACGAACTGAAGACCAAGCCCACTCAGCACAGCGTCAAGGAACTGCAGGGGATGGGCATCCAGCCAGACATTCTGGTGCTCCGCACCGAACGCCACCTCGACGACCATTTGCGCTTGAAGGTCGCCTCCTTCTGCAACGTTGACCTCGAATGTGTGGTGCAGAGCGAGGATATGCCCAGCATCTATGAGGTGCCCGTGAATATGCAGCGCCAAGGTCTCGATGCCGCCATCCTGCGCAAGATAGGCATCCCCGTAGGCGAGACCCCCGAGATGAAATCCTGGCACGAGTTCCTCGACAAGCAGCACAATGCAAAGCGCGAGTTAAACATCGGCTTGGTGGGCAAATATGACCTGCAGGACGCCTACAAGAGCATCCGCGAAAGCCTGAACCTCGCAGGTATCTATAACGATGTGAAGACCAAAATCTACTTCGTCAACAGCGAAGAAATCACGTCCCAGAACATAGCCGAAAAACTTGATGGACTGGCGGGCGTCGTCATCTGTCCAGGCTTCGGCACACGCGGTATCGAGGGCAAGATTATCGCCGCCGAATACACTCGCACCCACGACATCCCCACCTTCGGCATCTGTCTGGGTATGCAGATGATGGTCATCGAGTTCGCCCGCAACGTGCTGGGCTATAAGGACGCCAACAGCCGTGAAATGGACGAGAAGACTCCCCACAATGTCATCGACATTATGGAGGAGCAGAAGAGCATCACCCAGATGGGCGGCACTATGCGCTTGGGCGCCTACGACTGCGAGCTGAAGGAGGGCAGCCGTGTCTATGAGGCCTACGGCAAGGAGAAGCTCATCAAGGAGCGCCACCGTCACCGCTATGAGTTCAACAACGTCTATAAGGACCAATACGAATCGAACGGTATGAGATGCGTGGGCATCAACCCCGCCGCCAACCTGGTGGAGATTGTCGAGATACCCGAGAAACGCTGGTATATAGGCACTCAGTTCCACCCCGAATACAGCTCGTCGGTGCTGAATCCGCACCCCCTGTTTATGTCGTTCGTCAAAGCCTGCCTCTGATATGGAACAGCTGAAACACGAATGCGGCGTGGCGATGATTCGCCTGCTGAAGCCGCTGGACTATTACGCCCACAAGTATGGCTCGTGGGCCTACGGATTCAACAAGCTCTACCTGATGATGGAGAAACAGCACAACCGCGGTCAGGAGGGGGCCGGCATTGCCTCGGTGAGCCTGACTGGCGAACCCGGCACGGAGTATATGTTCCGCGAGAAGGCAGAGGGAAAGGATGCCATCACCGAGATATTCTCGAGGGTGACGAAAGAGATGGCGGGCGAACTCCTGATGGGCCACCTGCGCTATTCCACCACCGGCAAAAGCGGCCTGCAATACGTGCACCCATTCCTGCGGCGCAACAACTGGAGGGCCAAGAACCTGTGCCTCTGCGGCAACTTCAATATGACCAACATCGACGAGGTCTTCCAACTCCTCACCGCCCAGGGCCAGTCGCCGCGTATCTATGGAGACTCATACCTCACCCTCGAGCTTATGGGTCACCGCCTCGACCGCGAGGTCGAGCGGCTCTTCGTGGAAGCCAAGAAGATGGGGCTCGAGGGGATTGACATCACACGCCATATCGACGACCACGTGGAGATGTCCAACGTCCTTCGCACCACGATGAGCCACTACGACGGAGGCTATGTGATGTGCGGCCTCACAGGCAGCGGAGAGATGTTCTCCGTGCGCGACCCCTGGGGCATCCGGCCGGCCTTCTATTGCCGTAACGACGAACTGGTAGCCGTGGCCAGCGAACGTCCCGTGCTCCAGACCACCTTCAACCTCCAGTGCGAGGACATCCACGAGTTGAAGCCCGGCGAGGCGCTCATCGTGCGCCGCAACGGCGAGAGCCGTCTGGAGCAGATACTGCCCGCCAAGAAGCTCAGCGCTTGCTCCTTCGAACGCATATATTTCAGTCGCGGCTCCGACCGCGACATATACCAGGAGCGCAAACGGTTGGGCGAACAGCTGACGCCGGCCATCCTCAAATCTGTCGACGGCGACCTAAAGAACACCGTCTTCTCCTACATCCCCAACACCGCCGAGGTGGCCTACTACGGCTTGACTGACGGCTTCCGCAAACTGCACGATGAGATACGCACCGAGAAGGTGGTTTGGAAAGACATCAAGATGCGCACCTTCATCGCCGACAACTCCGAACGCAACGACCTGGCCGCGCACGTCTACGACATCAGCTACGGTTCGCTGAGGCCCTACGAGGACAATCTCGTCATCATCGACGACAGCATCGTTCGCGGCACCACGCTCCGCGAGAGTATCTTCAAAATCCTCGACCGCCTCCACCCCAAGAAAATCGTGATGGTGAGCAGCTCGCCCCAGATACGCTACCCCGACTACTATGGCATCGATATGCCCCGTCTCGAGGAGTTCTGCGCTTTCCGCGCCACAATGGCATTGATTAAGGAACGTGGGATGCAGCAGCTGGCCGCTGACACATATCAGGCTTGCCTCGACGAGTTGCAGAACCCAAGAGAGGAGATGCAGAACCACGTGCGCTCTCTCTACGAACCTTTCACCGTCGAGGAAATCAACCGGAAAATCGTGGAGATGCTCCGACCCGAGGGTATGCAGGCACCCGTTGAACTCGTCTTCCAGAGTATCGAGGGACTGCACAAGGCCTGCCCCAACCATCCTGGAGACTGGTACTTCACCGGCCATTACCCCACCCCGGGCGGCACACGCCTCGTCAACCAGGCATTTGTAAACTATATCGACAAAAAAGGTCTCCTCGCTTAACCACCCGTTAAGGCTGACGTCCATTCTACAACAAATCCAACGGCTGCCATCCTTGTGGATGGCAGCCGTTGCTATTTTAGCGTGTCGCTGTTTTTTAGTAGTTCTGCTTGTTGATTTTGAAGTAGGCCTGCGGGTGGTTGCAGACAGGGCAGACCTCGGGGGCCTGGGTGCCCACGACGATGTGGCCGCAGTTGCGGCATTCCCACACTTTCACCTCGCTCTTGGCGAAGACCTCTTTGGCTTCGACGTTGTGCAGCAGGGCGCGGTAACGCTCCTCGTGGTGCTTCTCGATGGCGGCCACACCACGGAACTTGGCGGCCAGCTTGGGGAAGCACTCGGCCTCGGCGGTGCGGGCAAAGCCTTCGTACATATCCGTCCACTCGAAGTTCTCGCCTGCGGCGGCAGCGGCTAGGTTCTCGGCGGTGGTGCCGATGCCGTTCAGCTCCTTGAACCATAGCTTGGCGTGCTCCTTCTCGTTCTCGGCGGTCTGCAGGAAGAGGGCGGCAATCTGCTCAAAGCCTTCCTTTTTGGCCTTCGAGGCGAAGTAGGTGTACTTGTTGCGGGCCTCGCTCTCGCCAGCAAAGGCGGCGTGCAGGTTCTTCTCGGTCTGTGTGCCAGCATAGGGGTTGGCGGGTTTCGACTCCTCAACAGGTTCAAAGAAACTCTTGTCCTTCTTGCATCGCGGACATTTCCAGTCATCGAGCAGCTGCACCCCGAGGTGACCGTGTGGGAGACGACGACCCCCTACTTCGAGAAGCGCAACATCCACTTCTATGTCAACCGCTGCGGATTCCATATTGTGGAGTATTTCAACAGCCGTCACCACGCCCCCAACGACCCCGACAGCAGCGATACGGACAGCGACGGTATGTTCCGCTTCCAGAAAGTGAAAGAACGCTGACACTAAACCGAGATGTTTGTCCACTCGCGTCACCGCACCATCAACAACTTCATCATGAACCTCGTGTCCGCGCTTGGTGCCTATTGTTTCTATGACAACAAGCCTCACGCTCTTTCTGGTTTCGAAGTCGTCACGACCAACCAGCTCTCACTTTTCTAAGCCTTAGCCTCATTTCCGGCTCCATATGTCAAACGCCTTTCCATAGGCGAGCCTTACTATTGCACCTTGTTTCTGAGTGAGACTGCACCATTCTGCAATTATAATATCCCGAACTCACGTAAAGTTATAGGAAGGCTTTGTACAGCTTGGTGAGCTGATTCTTCATATCCTTGACATCCATCGGGTTGAATTTGTAGCTGCGGGGAGCAGTGCCAAACCACACGATTTCGCCCGTCTGGGCATCAAAAATTACCGAGAACATGCCATTGAGATAAGCCTCGGTTTCGTCCGAGATTTCAAGGTGGTTGTTGATAAGCAAATCCGCAATCTTTATACCCATCTCGATACTTTTCTCGATATCGTACTGGCGTGCATTCTTCACATATCCTATGTTGGAAAGCACCATACCATAGCGGCATCCGCTGCTCTTGACCGCATTGAGGAGGTCGGAGGGTACAGTCATGTTCTTGGCACCACCGGCACCGACATCGGCCAGATGGCGCATCCAGCGGACAGTGGCATCCGATTTGTCGGCACAGTTGAATTCAAAGGGAATCACCTTTTCGATGGGCAGTCCCAACGTAGGAATGGTTTCCATGAGGATGGTGTTGTTGACCATCGACACCGGACCGTAATAGTCGGTTGGGAAGTCGCCGATGGCATCGGTAAGATAGCTGCACGGCTGCACAAGAGCCAACGGACGGACCGTAGAGGCATTCTGCGAATAGAACTTCGAGGTGGCACAAGAGGTGAAAACAAAAGCTGCCAAAACAGCCAGGGGAATGATAAAACGTTTCATGATATTGTTGTTATTTGTTTTCTAATAGCAAAGACAAGAATAAGCTCTTTTATATCAGATAACGTGATTGTTCCGATTTTTGTATGTGAGGGGTAAAATAAATACGGCATTGCCCGCGGAGGCTTTCCTCAAAAACACCTAGGAGCTATTTCCGATAATGTCTTGCTCCCATTTGGGCATAATGGAGAGGTCGTGCTGAAATGATGTCGGTTCGGGTGATAATTTGGGTTCAACGGTTTTGCCAACGATGGAAAGGGGACGATGGTTTCAAGCTGCCCATCGTCTGCAACGACCAGACGGAAATCATCATATCGTGAACTCATGTACGAAATAGGTGCAACGGTTTATCTTTCCCATGCCTATTACAGGTTGTTTTGTTTTTTGATGTCTTTCATGAATTCTGCCAGACCGTTGGGGCAAGAGGCGAGCGGTAGGACTACACCGACCTTTGGCGAGTGCATCAGGTAGATGTTGGTCTTGGTGAAATGGATGGCTGTGAGTTGCTTGTAGGTGATGTTGGCGTTGGCATTGGCAGTCGATTGCTCGTAGTGGTCGTTGAAGAAAAGGATGGTCTGCTCAGTGCCTTCTTTCACTACGTATTGGAGATAGTATCTCTTGGCAGTGCGGTCGACACCGAATGTGAAAAGCCACACGCAGACGAGCATTCCTGCCAAAAATCCTACGGCTCTGGGTACATTGTTGCCTGTCACAAGGTCGTTGATGGCAAATGCCAGTATAAGCAAGCCACACACAATGATGATGGTCATGTTCTTCTTATTGCTGTGAGCAACAAAGCGGTTGAACCGCACAAATTCCTCTTCGGTGAGAACTGTCTTTACACAGTATAGGGGTTCCATTGGATGTATTGTTTATTGAATGGTGATTGTCAGTTTATAATAAACGGGTGTGCCGTGTGGGGCAAGGGTTGTGGGTTTGTAGCCGCCGGCGTATCCCCATTGGCTGTTGCCGTTGGAGCATGCTGAGACCAGCAGTTCGTTGTCGCTTATCCAGCAGAGGCTGAAGCCGTAGCATTCTTCATTCCAGCGGTAGTCGAGATAGTGGCAGAGGGGAACCATGTGGTGGTTCTCCTCATCGTAGTGGTAGAACCATAGCGAGCCGGTGAAGTCGCAGTCGTGCCCCTCCTGTCCGACGAATATGCGGTTTGTCCCGTAGGTGCGTGTTTCGGATTGCATAAAGGTGGTGTCGACGATGCCGTCCTCGGTCATCATGAACGACACTGTTGACAGGGGGACCCACATCATAAACTCGTATTGCTTTGTTTCGGGTAAATAATAGATGGAATCCGCTCTGATTTCTTCATTTCCGCGTATTTCCTGTAACATTTCATCGTCAGGAGTATAGCCTCTCATCAGGTAAAGGTGTCTCGCATTGGGGCGGGAGAGGCTGTCCAACGCGGCATAGAGAGCAGAATTAGTATCGATGGTGACGGGGTGCAAGGTATACTTGTCGGTGAGCAAACTTTCATACTCTTTCTTGGTGATTTCTTCGGGAACGATAACGATGCGGTTGTCAGCCGAGAAGGTGGAGTAGCCGTTGATGGAGTCCACCCTATAGTTCTCGTCATCGGCTGCAATGTACTCTTGGATATTGGCGAAATCGATTGCAGTGTGACGTTGTGCCCCACTTGTGCAGGCGGTTAACAGTCCGATGGCGCAGACGATAGTGCAGAGTAGAGTTATTTTCTTCATAAGGTATTCATAACGCTTATTGCCATGTTTTATTGTGTTATATTACAGCGTATAAGTCGGGCAAGGAGGTGTTGGTGGCGGGAACGGCATTGTCGATTATTTCGACCATCGCGCTGACACCGATTTCTTTCAGCATCTTCTCTTCGTCAACAGACTTGGAGACACCGTTGTGTCTCGGAGTGAAATTGTTGCTAATCACATTGTTATTTTATAATTATTAATTAATTTATCTTATAATTCAGCCTACAAAAATACGACTTTTACGCGACATATACAAAATAGTTGCTTTTAGCTCCCAAACTTTCCCAGTCCACTTTCCTACCACCTCGGATGATTCTTCCTTATATCATCGCTAGTTCGACGATATTTCAACGGTATTTCGACTCTTTAGAAGCGTTATTCTACGGTTGAAATAATGATAAAGTATTGATGTAGAGAGGAAGCCACTTCTAAGTCACGGTGAAAATATAGGAATTTTTGTTGCAGAAAAAAAGGAGATTGACTAAGTCTTTGTAGAAATGTTTGGCAGAGTGGCGGTTGTCCCTACGCACGGCATAAGGGTTGTTGTGGCGGTGGTGAAAGAGCCCTGCCAATTCCAACCATTGGCAGACAAGGCCGATTTGGGTTTAAACATGGTACAAACTATCATCATCACTGGCGATTGTGGCGGCAACAGTGGGCTTTGCCGGACGCGGTTTGTTCCGCACCCTGAAAGGCAAAAGCGGATGTCCGGGTGGCTGCAGCAATTGTCCGGCCCGGGGTGGGGAGTGCCATTGCAACAACAGTCAATCCTTCCCCCGACATCCATCTGGATTAATTCCATCCACGCTTATAGCTGTACAAAGGGCTTCTGCGATGCAATATTTCCCTGCGATGCACGTTCTCCATTAGATTAATTATTGTTCCATGGACAGG
>JAEEGK010010677.1_pt1 | contig 21145 bp, 16 predicted proteins | sample 8958771 | NCBI WGS metagenome assembly JAEEGK01 (sample SAMN16246547, study PRJNA631951) | gut metagenome | biome: gut microbiome; feature: rumen; material: SC-attached | host: Bos | place: Iran: Karaj | collected 2018-10 | reverse complement strand
TGCATCTCGTCGACGCGCGCCGGCGTGTTGAAGTCGAGGCAGAAGATGAGGTCGGCAATCTTCAGTAGCAGGTCGGCCTGCTCCTTATGCTTGTCGTAGCGCACAATCTTTTCCGTGTTGGGCAGCCAGTGCAGGTAGTCGGGATACTGGTCGGGCACGATGACGGTCGGCTCCTTCCCCTGCAGTTTCAGGTACTCCGCCCAGCCAAGGCTCGACCCGATGGCGTCGCCGTCGGCGTTCTGGTGACAGGTGATGATGATGTTCTGGGCGTCGGCAATCAGCCCCTTCAGCTGTGTCAGCTGCTCCTCAGTAAGTATATCTTTCAGCATAGCGGGCGCAAAGGTACGAAAAAAAGAGGAAAAGATGATGAAATTCCAAAAATATTTCGTACCTTTGCCCCTGCCTAAAACAAATACGCATAAAAAGTATGAGACTAAAGTTCACTATTAGCATCAAGTCATTGGCCGTGTTCCTGCTCATGTCCGTGGGTATTAGTGCAATGGCTGCCAACACCAAAAAGACGGAGAAAGCGACGGTTACCACTGCCGTAGACATCACTGCCGACTGGGACTACATCATTAACGCAGACACGCCCTTCGGCTCGGGTGGCGTGGTCAACATCATCAACACCGACCATGCCGTCGTCATCCTGACCAAGGTGAAACCCTCGGCAGGTATCAAGCTGCTGGACAGCCATGTCAAGATTAACGGGCAAAAGGCCGTTAACGGTACGAACTGTCAGGTGAAGATGTATAATAAGGGTTGTATTATTATGCCATACGCTTCCGACTTTAAGCCTTTGACCTGCTATACGGGCACAGACTTCTCGGGCACATCCTACAACGGCTACACCACGGGAAGTAATGGTGGTTACATGAAGACCCTGACCGACACAGAACTGAATAACAACTTCAGGAGCTTCAAGCTGAAGCGCGGTTATATGGTCACCTTCGCCACGGGAACTGCAGGGTGGGGCTACAGCCGCTGCTTCATTGCCGCCACGGCGGACTTGGAGATGAATCTCCCTGCCGTGCTTTCGGGCAAGGTTTCCTCTTATCGTCTCTTCAAATGGCTTGATTTCGGGAAAACAGGTATTGCCAACAATACTGATGCGACAGTTTGCGATGCACTGAATGTGCAGGGCTGCTATACTTATGATTTCGTGCGCGAGAAAAGGCTGCCTAATGTAGAATGGCTGCCTCATAAAATCCATAAGAGTTGGCCTAGCGTGGCAGAGTGTGGCAATACGGAATACTCTTGCACAATGAAGACTGACAACGAGCCTGCGAATCCCGACGATGACGAACCGGCTTCCGTGGAGCAAGTGCTTGGCTATTGGGAAGACGCCATGCGTACAGGCCTGCGCCTTTGCTCACCTTCTTCTTGGGATCGTAATATGAACTGGCAAAAGACTTTCTTTGAAGCCATTGATGCCCGTGGGTGGCGTTGCGACCTCTATGACCTCCATTGCTACTGGACGGATTTCAATGGGCTCTATAGTCACTACAATACCTATAAGCGCCCCCTGCTCATCAGCGAATGGATGTGGGGCCATTCATGGAGCGGTGGTGCTGGCGCCTTCGGCAGCGGAGTGACGGAACAGCAAATCATCAACAATACCAGCAATATCCTTAATACGCTTAATAATGCAGCTTATGTAGAACGCTATTTCTACTGGAATAGTGAGTCGAAGGCGAATGTCTATAAAAATGGCAGCCTCACCTCCCTTGGCCGCACTTATGCTGCCACCGATGGCGGTTTGGGTTACAACAAGAGTTACGAGTTTGTCCCAAAGGTTGTCGTGAAGAAGCCTTATTCGTTGGCAGGTACTGTTTCTGGCAATGACATCAGCCTCACATGGAAAGACTCCAATGGCGACATGATGGATGAAATCTATGTACAATACAAGTCGTCATCGGCCTCTACCTGGACCACCTTGGCAACTATCGACCGTAAGGACAAAACTGGCCGGAGTGACCAAAGCTATAGCTATACAGGAACCCTCGACAATGCCGAGGACTACGAATGGCGCATACAGGATACTTTCGAGAGCGAGACCCACGTGAGCAACACGCTAAAGAAGGTAACGAGCAGTGTTGTCGATGCAGCATTCCTGCCAACCAACCCCAGCGACTTCTACTTCCAGTTCTATTCGAAGGAGGCCGGCAGCAATCTAGTCTGGGCGGTTTCCCCCGCTGGCGAGAACCGTGTGCAGTACAAGGCTTACAACAGCAACCACGGTGAAGACCCCTATCAGCTGTGGATGCTTGAGCCAAACAGTAATGGCGGCTACTCGTTGCGTAACCTCGGCGAGCCGGACTATCTCATAGCCAGCCCAGCTTCATGGAATTTCGTCACTCGTAATAGTGACTATACCGAGGAGGCGCCCCAGGCGGCCTTCGGCTTAGAATATATTAGCAGCGGCAATTATTGGGTCTGCAGGAACCTCTATCATAATATGTATGTCGGTCTTTGGGACAACGACAAGGTTTTTGCCGCCGGCGAAGTACTGGCTGGAAACCGCGACAGCGAGGCTACGGCCGACCACATAGGCATTCGCATGATACTGCGTTCGGAACTTGAGGGAGGCGACGTTTCCCCCGTCGAGGAGGCCACCGTAGGCAAGTCCTATTATTTATATAATGTGGATGCCGGCATGTTCCTGACAAGCGGCAATTCTTATGGCACTGCAGCATCGCTTGGCGTATCGGGTCTTCTCTGGACGCTGGAGGATGGCAATAACAGCGGCATGTATTCCTTCAAAAATAGTTCTGACGGCAATAAATATTTGTATGTCAGCGGAGAAGACCGGATGTGGGTCGATGGTTCCGCTTCAATTGGCAGTCCTTGGGAGGATGTTACTAGTACCTATATCACAAACGCAAATATGTCGAGTACTACCGGCTGGACTATCCAGAACCAGAATGGTAATCCTACGGCTGGAGCATCAAACAAAGACGCATATGCCATAGAATTCTATGCAGGATGGGACAATGTAAATGTGACTTCCTATTCTGCGCTTCAAAGCATCACTTTGCCAGCAGGAACCTATAAATTGACTTCACAAGCGTTCTATCGTGAAGGACAATTATACAATACGTCTCCAAATACCTCTCGTGCCAATTTGAAGGCTGGCAGTAAAACTACCAAGCTACCCACACTGGGTAGTGTGACACTTAATAGTTATGCCAACACATTGGCTGAGGCTGCCGATGCCCTGGCTTCTGATACCTATGAAACGTCAATTGAATTCACGCTGTCCACAAGTTCTACCATAGAGATTGGTGTCACTGGAACCTTCTCTGTGGCAAAGAGTTGGTGTGCCGTAGGTGCTTTTAAGCTTTACAAAAAAGGAGAAGCTGATGCTACTCAAACCCGCGACTTTAAGTTGGATTTGGACAACGATGGTTTTTACACGATGCAAGTTGATCCAAACAATGTGAATTATGGCACTGGAGCCCTCGGCACACGCTATGTTGGCTTTGTAGGCGACCTTAGCGGTACCCCGTATGTGCTTTCCTGTCCCAAAGAGAGTTATCATAGCGGAGTTGGCTCGAAATGGTTGTTCATGGACGGAAAAGCCTACCTCGTCTATCGCGAAAAGGCGCAAAATGCCCTTGCTGCACGTCAGCAGATGTGGCCCGTAGTCATCTCTGCCCGTGCCGCTGGCGTTGGCGAAGATGAGATTGCCATCTACGAGAATCCCCTTTCCTCCGCTTCTGAAATTGAGTCTGCCATGGAAAGTCTCAAGGCGAAACTTCTTGAAGTGGAGGGCAGTGAGAGCACTCCTGTCGACTACTCCTTCCTCATCACCAATGGCGATTGTGCCAGCAGTTCGTTTGAAGGTTGGACAACCGAAAGCTCATGGGGCAGCCATACCACGTTCTATCACAACGGCGATGCCCTGCTTACCAATCGGTTCTATGAGTCGTGGGTACAAAGCGGCACGCTATCAGACCGTTCCATCTCACAGACATTTACTGACCTGCCCGCCGGTGTCTATCGGCTCTCGCTCGACATCATCGCCACGCAGCAGAGTGATGCCACCAAGGAGGTGACAGGCGTGACGCTCTTCCTCGGCGACCAGGAAGTCAGCTGCCATACTGCCAACGGCGTGCCTGAGACCTTCACCACACCAGAACTTACTGTGACCGAAGGCACACCCATCACCCTTGGCTTGAAAGTTAAGAGCACTACGGCCAACTGGGTGGCGTTCGACAACTTCCGCCTCATCTACCTCGGCCTGCCGCCTGTACCCTATGACCTGACTGGCGAAGGTGATGTCGACACCGAGGACGTGCGCGCCCTTGTCAGTCATCTGTTGGGCATCAGCACCCCTGAGGGCTTCAACCTCGATGCTGCCGACATTAACGGCGACGAAGAGGTCAACATCAGTGACGTGACTGCCCTTATCACCCTCATCCTGTCAGACCAGTAAGCAGCAGGTGACGGTTTAGGGCTCGTATGTCATGCGAGCTATAAAACAAAAGCTCACGGCCGTGAATCTTTGTTCACGGCCGTGAGTTCTTGTAGGCGAGAGTTCAAATGGCCTCAATCTGCTCAACGGTCAGGCCCGTAGCTTCAGCTATTTGCTCGGAAGTCAGATTCATGGCTTTCAGTTTACGAGCCACGTCAATATCTTTCTGCTTGAGCTTTGCTTCCGCCTCCTTTGTCTTCGCTTCCGCCTCCTTTGTCTTCGCTTCCGCCTCCTTTGTCTTCGCTTCCGCCTCTTCGGCCTTCGCTTCCGCCTCCTTTGTCTTCGCTTCCGCCTCCTTTGACTTCGCTTCCGCCTCTTCGGCCTTCGCTTCTACTGCTTCCATCTTGATTTTCCAGTCGTACTCCCAGGTTCTTTGCGTTGACACGCGGTCCCAGAATTTGTCATAGAAGAACATCTCGTCATCGGTAAAGGCGGCCCGTTCCACAATCTCAAGGGCCTCTTTCACCTCGGCATTCTCCAACAGCTCTGTTGGCACCTCGCGGGTATTCTCGTCAATCTCGGTCAGAAAGCGCAGCCAGAGGACCTGCATTTTCCGCTCAGTGAAAGACTGCGGCTTGAATTTTGGCAATTCCACAAAGATGAGGTGCAGCCCCTCAATCACTTTGTCGGTGTATTTGTCGTGTACCAGGTGATAGTAGTGGTAGTAGTCATCCACGTCGCCCATGAAGATGTCGTTCACGAAGTTCAGGGCATAGACGGGCTGCAGGTTGCCGTAGAACATCCCCTTGTTTGTCTGTGCCACGTAGGCTTTCGATGCGTTCAGCAGGACGCGCTTCTTGAACGACTCTGTCCACGACATCTGCATCTCGACGATGAACTCCCGCTTCTTGTTGTCCTTACAGCACACGTCCACGATGCTGTATTTCTCTACCTCCGTCCTGTCGGGTATCTTCTCAGCAGGCCAGTATTCTATACTCTCAATGTGCTCGTCGTCCTTCAGTGGCAGCATGGCATTGAGCAGGCTGATGACAAGGTGCTTGTGCTCGCCAAAAATCTTCTTGAAAGTCAGGTCGGCTTTCGGGTCAAGGTATTTCCCCATAATCTTCTGTTTTGCAATTCTGCTGCAAAAATAGTAATAATTTCCGAGAAAGCCTAATGTTTGGCCGTTTTTTTGCTTATATGCAACAATTAGAATCAGAGTCTAATCGGCGGGTGGTGATGGCGTGAACGTCCAAGGAATTGTAAACTCGAAAAACGCCAGACTTCCGATGAAGGGAAGACTGGCGAATAGTAGTTGCGGATTATCCCTTATGGTAATCCATACAGTGACGGTTTTAGAACAGCTTGATGGGGTAGACGCCCTCGTCGACGAGGCTCTGGATGCGGTCGACGGTAGCCTGGCGGTCGGCGGCGTAGGTGACGCCGAACCACTTCGACGTGGTGTCGAGCACCTCGCAGGTAGCCGTTCCTTCGGTGATGAGCTTGTTGACCATCAAAGGGATGAAGAACTCAGCCTTGAGGTTCTCCATATTCTTCGGGTCGCTGAGGAACTCGCGGAAGTAGGCCTCCGAGTAGTCGAAGTAGTCGGGTGTGAAGCCCCACATGTTCATCGATACGGGAACATTCTCCTCCAACGGGAACCACTCGTCGCCGTCCTTGTAGCAGATGGCGTTACCCTTGTCGGCGATGCGCATAATCTCGGTGCGCTCGACGACATCGGTCAGGTGGCGCTTCTCGTTGTAGGCGCAGACACCGCGGGCCACTGAGCCGTTCTCCGAGAGCGTGTTGCAGCAGCGGAAGCCCACCATGGCGTACTGGTTCTTTGAGCCCTCGGGCAGAGCAGCCAGGAACTTGCCTATCTGCATAAAGGCGTCGCGGCCGTAGAAGTCGTCGCAGTTGATGACGCAGAACGGTTCCTTAATCACGTCCTTGCCCATCAGCACGGCGTGGTTCGTTCCCCAAGGCTTTACGCGTCCTTCGGGCACGCTGAAGCCCTCAGGCAGTGCGTCGAGAGCCTGGAAGCAGAGTTCGCAGGGCACCTGTCCCTCGTACTTCGAGAGAATCTGTGTGCGGAACTGCTCCTCGAAGTCCTTGCGGATGACCCATACAATCTTGCCGAAGCCGGCCTGGATGGCGTCGTAGATACTATAGTCCATAATGGTCTCGCCGTTGGGACCCAGTCCGTCGAGCTGTTTCAGACCACCGTAGCGGCTGCCCATACCGGCAGCGAGCAGGAAAAGAGTTGGTTTCATAGTCTTTTTGTTTTTTAGGGTTTGTTTATCTATAAAAGAATTAACGGTCGTTGAACTTCTGGATTTTGTCGAGGTAGTACTGGCGCAGGTCAGCCCAGCGGTAGTAGGGGCCGCTGACAGGCTGCGTGGGCAGCGTCACCTCGCGCTCGTTGAGCAGGGCCTTCACCAGAATGTCGCCATCGCCCTTCTTGGGACGGTAGAAGACGAGCTGGATGTTGCAGGCCATCGGGAAGATGCGGTAGTTGCGCCAGACTTCGTCCAGCTTGTCGAGATCCTCGACCTGCGTACCGCATTGGCCAAGCTCCAGGAGACAGGCCAGCGGCATGACGCACACCTCGTGGCCGAAGCGGAGCGTTGCCTGTGGGGTAGTCGCCGGAGAAGCAGCGACCACGGGGACTGGGACGATGGTGTCGGCGGTCTCGATGATGTTGCGGAGCAGGTTGAGCTGGCTGAAGGGCATGATGCCGTCCGACTGCGGGGCTGCGCCGTATTCCAGATACCAGCCCACGTTGCGGATGCGCCACTGGTCGTAGACCTCCTCGTCGGTGAACAGCGAGTAGAGCTCGATGTCGGTATCGTGGCTCTGCATATTGGCGGCCACCTCAAAGAGCTGGCGCATCAGCGAGCTGGCCCGGACGTTGTCGTAGACGTAGCTCTGGTCGTTGAACAGCACCTTCATCAGTCGCTCGGGGTGGCTGTATTTCCGCTCGTACTCGTTGCGCACGCCACGGCTCTTGCGGCTGGCCCGGCGCAGGCGGTCGCTCCAGTCCTGGTTGAGGTAGTACTGGAACGACTCGCTGACGTCGTTATGGAAGCGGGCGGTGGGGTTGGCGGCAGCCAGTTCCTCGCACTCGGCCTCCATCGACAGGATGCAGCGGATGACGACTGTCGAGCGGGCATCGATGGGCACGTTCTTGGCCTTGAAGATTTCGGGGAAGTTCTTAGCCAGACGGCTGCCGATGCCGTGGTGCTGGCGCTCGCCGACGGTGGTCAGCTCGCCCAGGCGCTTGATGGTGGTCGGGTGGAAGTCCTCCAGCTTCTTCAGTACGGCTTCGCCCTCGGCGGTCAGCTTGCCGGCCTGGTGGGCGTCGCGGAGAATGCTCAGCGGCGTCTGGTAGTCGTTCTCGCCAATGAGCCAGCGCGAACCGTGGCGGCCGTAGTGGCTCATGTAGAAAGGCTCGTAGCCCTTGGGGGCGGGCGTCAGCGGTTCGGTGGAGAGCTGGCGGTCGTAGTCGAGGTAGTTGCTGCCTGAGAGGTAGCGGTTGGCTTTCAGCTCCTCTTGGGCGGTTTGGGCTGCAACAATGTTGCAGCATAGGAGACAGAGGGCGAGGAGGGCTATTCTGTTCATAGGCCTAATTTCTTGCGGATGTCGGCGGGGATGGCTTTCTTGTTGATGAGGAAGTCCATGGTGTTGGCGGCGATGAAGGTCTTGGTCATATACCAGGTGCCCTTATAGTCGCCAGTCTCGCCCCAGGAGTTCTTCACCATGTAGTACTCCTTGCCAGCCTGGTCCTTGGCCACGCCGTAGATGAGCATGCCGTGGTCGTCGGTCAGCTCCCAGTTGTCGAAGCGCTCCTGGCGCATCTCCTGCGTGGCCACCACCTCGGGTACCTTGTAGCCTAAGGAGTCGATGATGCTGCGCTTCTTGTCAGCGGTCAGCTTCAGCCACTTGGCCATGTCGCTGCCGGCGAGGCTCTGCGTCTGCTTGGCGTCGATGGCGTAGGCCAGTCCCTGGCGGGTGAAGCCCGTCTCCGAGACGTCGCCGCCCCAAGCGATGGTGTAGCCATTGTCGATGGCGTTGTCAATGACCTTCATCATCTCGTCCATCGGCAGGTTGTACGACAGCGGGAAGCGCCAGTTGTCCTGCACCTCGACGGCAAAGGCCGTGTAGAAGGGGTGATGGGTGTAGCTGGTAATCGAGACATAGTCGTTGAGGTCGATGCCTAATGACTTGACAAACGTCTTCGGCGTGTACTCCTTGCCCTCGTAGGTGAACTTCTCAGGGCACTTGCCGAGGTAGGCGTCGAGGATGCCCTGCATACCCGTCTTCCAGGCATTGCTGATCTTCTTGGCGTCGCTCTTGGCCACGGCAGCCACGTAAGGCTCAAGCACGGAGAAGAACTCGTTGAAGTTGTTCAGCGAGTCGCCGTAGAGTGAGCCGGGGAAGGGCATAATGCCCTGCGGAACGATGCCGTGTGTCTTCATCGTGGCCAGCACGTCCTCGGCCGAGCCGCCCTGTGCAAACTGGCAGTCGCCGTGGTAGCGGACGACCTGTATGGCGCGCTCCATATAAGTCTTGTTGGCGACGAACGACTCGTCAAGGTCGTAGGTCTTGCCGGTGGCCTTCAGAATCTCTGCTTCAAAGAATGAGATGGTGGAGTAGTCCCAGCAGGTACCCGAGCGGTTCTGGTCCTTGACACTGGTGATGGGAATCTCCTTGATGGTGGTGAAAACGGGTTTGTTCTGGTCTTTGGCGGGTGCCTTCTTCTTGGCAGCGCCGGCACTGACGGCTACCATAGCCATGAGTGCGAAAGTTACGAGTTTTTTCATTGTCTTATTGTTTATTGTTCATAAATTCTTCTAATTCCTGGGGATGGTAGGGTATGCGCTTCTGTCCGAGGAAGCGGCAGCCGTCGGTGGTTATCAGCAGGTCGTCCTCGATGCGGATGCCGCCGAAGTCCTTGTAGGTCTCGAGCTTGTCGAAATTCAGGAACTCGGCGCAGTGTCCCTCCTTGCGCCAGAGGTCAATGAGGTGGGGGATGAAGTAGATGCCCGGCTCGTCGGTGACTACGAAGCCCGGCTCCAAGCGGCGGCCCATACGCAGGCAGTTGGTGCCGAACTGTTCGAGGTAGGGGCGCGTCTCGTCGTCGAAGCCGACGTAGATCTGGCCCAGGCCCTCCATGTCGTGGACATCCATGCCCATCATGTGGCCCAGTCCGTGGGGCAGGAACATGGCGTGGGCACCAGCGGCGACGGCCTCGTCGGTATCGCCCTTCATCAGGCCCAGCTCCTTCAGCCGTTCGGTCATCAGGCGGCAGACGGCGAAGTGGACGTCCTGGTACTTCATGCCAGGCTTGGCCACCTCAAGCACGTAGTCGTGGCACGCCTCGACTATCGAGTAGATTTCCAGCTGGCGCTGGGTGAACTTACCGTTGACTGGCATCGTGCGGGTATGGTCGGAGCAGTAGTCGTTCAGTTCGCAGCCCGCATCGCAGAGCACCAGTCGGCCGTCCTCCAACGGTGCGTCCGATGGTGAGCCATGCATAATCTCGCCATGCTGTGAGAAAATGGTGCCGAAGCTGTTGCCCTGAGCCAGTGAACGGGCGATGCCGTCGACCTGTCCGCCGACGAAGCGCTCGGTGACACCAGGGTGAATGAGCGTCTGGGCGGTGGTGTGCATCACGTAGCCCACGTCGCAGGCAGCCTCGATGTAGGCAATCTCCTCGGCGCTCTTCGTGGCGCGCATTTTCACGACGGCCTTGATGAGCGGCAGCGAGGCCTTCTCCTTCTGCTGTGCAGGGTGGATGCCCAGCAGGTCCATAATTTGGATCTTCGTGTCGTGGCGGTAAGGCGGCAGGAAGTGGATGGTCCTGTTTGTTGCTGTATTACAGCAATATACTTGACGGAGGTGGGACATTGGGGCGGTACGTGTGATGCCTATCTCGGCGGCGAGGTCGGCCACGGAGGGGACGAAGCCCATCCAGACAATGTCCTCGATGTCGATGTCGTCGCCGATGAGCCATTCCTCGTCGTTGTCGATGTCGATGACGCCCACCAGTCCGTCGCGGTGCTGTCCGAAATAGTATAGGAACGAGGAGTCCTGCCGGAACGGTGCATAGCCGTTGGCGGGGTAGTTACAGGGCGACTCGTTGTTGCCGAAGAGCACGATAATGCCCTCTCCGACCAGCTGTTTCAATTCGGCACGCCGCCGAACGTAGGTCTCTTTGCTAAACATTTTTGCTTTGTTTTTAGTTAATTTGGCGCAAAGTTACAAAATAAAACTGAATAAATAGTCAGTTTTTTAGAAGATTAACGCAATTATTACGGATAAAGGTGTGTCGGGGCTTTGCCCGTTTGAGATAAAAACCGTAACTTTGCAGGCAAAAAGGAGCAGACGATGAAGCATTACCTATTTATATTATGTGCGGGACTGATGATGGCAAGAGCCGCCAGTGCCGTCGACCTGAAGCGTTGTACCATTGTGGCCGACAGCCGCGATGCTGCCCTTGTCAAGAAGATGGCAGTGACGCTGAGCGAGGACATCCGGCGCGTGACGGGCACGCAGCCCACGGTGGGCACAACTGTCAAGAGCGGCCCTGCGGTTATACTATCGACGGTTGACAGGCTGCCGGCCCTGTGTCCCGACGTGAGTGCCAACGACATCCGCGGTTCGTGGGAGCGCTACAAGATCGTTACTCGCGCACAGCGGCTGATCATTGTCGGCAGCGACGCCCGTGGTCTGGCCTACGGCGTGCTGCACGTCAGCGAGCGTATCGGCGTGTCGCCATGGTACTGGTGGGCCGACGTCCCCGTGAGGCAGCAGCCGACACTCGACTATGTGGAGAACTACACGTCGCAGTCGCCCACGGTCAAGTATCGCGGCATTTTCATCAACGACGAGGACTGGGGACTCAAGACGTGGGCGGCAGAGAACTTCGAGCGCGAGTTGGGCGACATCGGTCCCAAGACCTACGACAAGGTTTGCGAGCTCATTCTGCGCCTGAAGGGCAATATGCTGGCTCCTGCCATGCACAGCTGCACCGGTGCGTTCTACAGCCATCCCGAAAGTCAGGTAAAGGCGGCCGAGTGGGGCATTATGATTACCACCAGCCACTGCGAGCCGCTGCTCTTCAACAACGCCGCTCCCTCGGAGTGGACGAAGGAGCGCGACGGCGAGTGGAACTACGTGACCAATAAAAAGACCATCTGGCAGAAGCTCGACGACCGCATCCGACAGACCGCCCAGTATGACAATATCTACACGATGGGCATGCGCGGCCTGCACGACGAGGCCATGAAAGGCTCTACCGACCCTCGTGTCCGTGCCCGCACGCTGGAACAGGTGTTCGCCGACCAGCGCGAGATTCTGCAGCGCCATAAGGGCCGTGCTGCTGAGGAGATTCCGCAGATTTTCGTGCCCTATAAGGAGACGCTCGACATCTACGACGCCGGACTCCGCGTGCCAGACGATATCACCATCGTCTGGCCCGACGACAACTACGGCTATATGAAGCGCGTGAGCAATGCCCAGGAGCGGCAGCGACGGGGTGGGGCAGGCGTCTACTACCACCTCAGCTATCTCGGTACGCCCCACGACAACCTGTGGATAGCCACCACGGCCCCGGCGCTGATGTACGAGGAACTGAAGAAGGCCTACGATGCCGGTGCCGACCGCTACTGGCTGCTGAACGTGGGCGACATCAAACCGATGGAGATTGAGATGACGCAGTTCTTCGAGATGGCTTGGGACTTACCGGCCTTCAGCTACCAGAACGCCAACCGCTGGCAGGCCCGCTGGCTCGCCGGCATCTTCGGACAGCAGCTTGAAGGCGACTTCCAGCAGTTGCTCGATACCTACTACCGACTGGCCTGGCAGCGCAAGCCGGAGTTCATGGGCTACGAGATAGAATGGGACAACGACGAGAACTCACGCCTGCACGACAGCGACTTCTCGTTTGCCGACGGCACCGCCCAGCAGCGCCTCGCCGACTACCGCACCATCGCCGACGCAGCCGAGCGGCTCGGGGCCTCGCTATCGGCGGACTATCGACCCGCCTTCTTCGAGATGTTAGGCTACGCCGTGAAGTCGGCTTATCAGATGAACAGCAAGTTCCTGATGGCGCAACGGAACCACGAGACGGGCAGCGCCGATGCTGCCCGCGAGAGCCGTGCCGCTCAGGACAGTCTGATGGCGCTGCTGAAGGAATATAACCAGCAGCTCGGCGGCAAGTGGAACCAGATGATGTCGGAGATTCCCCCCGGCTTTGTGGCTCTTTACCAGCAGATGCCCGACCTTGTTGACAGCCCTACAGACCGCTACCGCCTGCCCCGCGACCAGCATTACACGACATTGTCCCGCAAGGTGGCGCTCGGAGGGTTGCGCCCCTCGGCCCCCTTCCGGCTCATTGAGGGAATGGGTCCCGACTGGACGGTGCTCCAGTTGGGCGAGCCTTTCGATGCCGTCTGCAATCCCGCCTCGCTGTCGTCGCCGCACATTGACATTCCCATTGAGGCCGATGGCGACTCCGTTAGCGTCTGCATCTCCTGTGTACCCCTCTGGCCGGTGAGCATCGACCGCAGCAACCGCTTCGGCGTCAGCATCGACGGTTGCCAACCCGTGGTCTGCGAGAACCGGTTTACCGAGTGGTCGGCTCCCTGGAAGCGCCAGGTCTTGGAGAACCGCAAGGACTTTATGCTCAAGCTGCCCCTTGACCGTGCCCGTAGCCGTCACACGCTCTCGCTCGTCATCGGCGACCCGGGACAGCTCATACAGCAAATCAGTGTAGATTATGGCAATGATAAGCAGTAAGACGGGACTGGTGCTCGAAGGGGGCGGCATGCGCGGGGTGTTCACCTCGGGCGTGCTCGATGCCTTTATGAAGCATGAGCTCTACTTCCCCTATGTCGTGGCGGTCTCTGCCGGTGCCTGCAACGGGGTGTCGTATATGAGCCGCCAGCCGCGACGTGCCCGCTACGCCAACATCGATATGCTTAGGAAGTACGACTACATATCGCTGAAGAATCTCATTACGCAGGGCAGCATTTTCGACCCGAACATCCTCTATGAGCGGTTCCCCAACGAGATTGTGCCCTTCGACTACGATGCCTACCGACAGAATCCCGCCACGTTTGAGGTGGTCACCACCAACTGCCTCACGGGGCGTGCCTGTTACCTGAGCGAAAAGCAGGACGCCCGCCGACTGACGGCTATCGTCAAGGCCAGTTCGTCGCTGCCATACGTGGCACAGATAACCGAGGTCGACGGTATTCCGATGCTCGATGGCGGTATCGTCGACTCCATCCCCGTGGTGCGGGCTGTCGACAAGGGCTTTTCGCCGAATGTGGTCATCATGACCCGCAACCGAGGCTTCCGCTCTGCCGAGCCCGACTTCAAGGTGCCGCGTCTGTTTTATAAGGAGTACCCCCGACTGCGGGTCGTTCTGAGCCACCACGTTGAGGCATACAACGACCAGCTGGCCCTGATAGAGCGTATGGAGGACTGGGGCGAGGTCATCTGCATACGCCCCGAGCGGCCTATGGTGGTTGACCGCATCTGCCGCGACACACGAAAGTTGGAGGCCCTTTACGAAGAGGGCTTCCGTCTGGGAGAACAGTTTTGCAAGAATGGTATATAGGTTGTTGCTTCTGTCGGCGCTGATGACGGCACAGACGGTCAGCGCGCAATCGTTCTACGAACGGGAGCCGAGCCGTTACGACGTGGAGATGCACTTCGACATCGACTCCGTGGGGCCGCCGGGCAGCCGGGGCGTGGCACTGCGTCTGCCTGGCACGCTGAACGGACGGCGGGCCACCTTTACGCTCGACACTGGGGCCAGCACCAGCGTCGTCTCGCCGCAGCTGCTCGACAGATACGGCCTGCGTCTGCTCAGCGACAGCGTCAGCGTAGAGGGGATGGACACCGTGACGGTGCGGCGCGCCGTAGCCGACTCGCTCACCATCGGTCTGCTCACCCTGCGCCACGTGCCCTTCCTTGTGGCTTCTGCCGAGACCGGCGATGAGGCCTACGACCGCTATCTCGACCATCTGCAGCTGGTCGTCGGCCGACCGCTGCTGGAGGTTCTTGGCAAGACGACCGTCGACTTCGAGACGCACTTCATCACTGCTCCCCGCAAACCAAAGAAAAAGCAGAAGCGCACGCGACGCTCTAACCTTGACCTGGTTGACAATGTGCTGACGGTCACTGCCAACGACTCGCTGCAGCTGATTCCCGACCTCGGGGCCACCCACTCGGCACTCGACCACACCTATTATAATAATAACACAGCCAGTGTCGAGGCAGCCAGTCTTGCCGACACCGTCAGGTATGTCGGCATTGGCGGCATTGTTACTGCCGTCGAGTATGCCCTCAGCGACTTCCCCCTGCGCATCGACCGCAAGACCGCCGTCCTGCCCACGATGACCGTCCATTCTACTGCTGGCTACGAGAGCCGCTTAGGCATGGATTTCTTCTCGCGTCTGCGCCGCGTTGTCTTCGACTTGCGCCGTTGGCGGCTGTCGATCGTCCCAAAATAAGCAGAAGTCCTCACAAAGATGCTGTTTTATTTTGCTGTTTAGCAAAAAAAGATTACTTTTGCAGGCGAAAGTATAAATGAATCAAAAGAGTATATAAGTTTAACCCTTTAATTGTTATCATTATGAAGAAGAAGTTTTTATGCGCGTTAAGCGTCTGCGCTATGTTGATGCTTCAGTCATGCTATGTTCAGAATGTCAGCGTTGGTATGAATCCCGGTGAGCCTATGACACAGGTGGCCAAGGTAAAGAACCAGCAGTTCATCTATGGTCTTATTCAGCCTACCCAGGACAAGGCTGAGAACCATGTGAAGGACACCAAGCGCTTCACCATGAAGACCAAGCAGACTTTCTGGGATGGCTTCCTCGCTGGTCTCACATGGGGCATCTACACCCCGTCAACCACTTACTATTTCGAGCCAGCAAAGTAATTAAACTATGAAGAAGTTTTTCGTTATGGCCATGATGATGATGGCCGCCATTACTGCGAGTGCACAGTATGAACCCGGAACGTTCAGCATTCAGCCTCGTATTGGTTTCACCGCCTCCACGATGAGCAATATGGAGAATATCAACGTTCCCATTGAGGGGCTTGGAAATGTCAAGCTTGACACCCAGCCTGCGGTTGGCTTTATCGTTGGTGCCGATATGGAGTATCAGCTCTCACCGCTCGTCAGCCTGTCTGCTGGACTTAATTGGGCACAGGCTGGTAGCGGATGGGAAGACTGGAACCGTAAAGTAAACGATGTGACCATTGAATTAAAGGACACGAAGGCGGAGACCAGCTACTTGAACATCCCCATCACCGCCAACTTCTACGTCTGGAAGGGACTTGCTCTGCGCACAGGTGTGCAGATGGGCTTCCTCACCAGTGCTAAGGAGAAGATGACTGTTACGGCATCGGGATCTCAGGGAGGTGTGAACGTCAACTCAACGACTGATGTTGACGAGTCCTTTAAGGACGAATGCAACAAGTTCGATCTCTCCATTCCCGTAGGTGTGAGCTATGAGTTCAACAACCACCTCGTGCTCGATGCCCGTTACAACATCGGTGTCACCAAGGTGAACAAGGAGTCGGCTCCTGGCGAGAAGGACAGCCGCAACGGCGTATTCTCGCTCACCATCGGTTACAAGATCAAGCTCTGATAATTGTTTGGATAAAACAATGAAGCTTTGGAAACTTACTGCCGTCATGACACTTTGCGGTGTCATGGCGGTTTTGGGTTGTCGTAAGAGCCAAGTTGGTTCGCCGGCCGTTGAAGCTGGTTTGCAATCCCCGACTGAGGACGCGAGCCAGTTTGTGACGCTGACTGACGCCGTGCCAGATGCCATCCTTGAGATTCGCTACTTCGGTACCTACAACTTTGTGGGCGACCGCATCGACGGCTATCTGGAGCCGACGGCTCTGCTGACAAAGCAGGCTGCCGACAGCCTGCGGGCCGTGAGCGACGATGTCGTCAAGCAGGGCTACCGTCTGAAAATCTACGATGCCTATCGTCCGCAGAAAGCCGTTGACCACTTCGTCCGCTGGGCCGAAGACATTCCCGACACCCGCATGAAGGTCTACTTCTATCCCGACCTCGACAAGAATGTGCTTTTCCCCCAGGAATATATCTGCGCCAAGAGTGGCCACTCGCGCGGTTCCACCCTCGACCTGACACTTTTCGATATGACTACGGAAAAGGAACTCGACATGGGCGGCACCTTCGACTGGTTCGGCCCTGAGAGTCATCCCGACTTCTGCGGCAATCCTGAGACGGGCGAGTTTACGGGCGATAACAGTAAAAGTCCCGCCGCCAGGAGTATCACCGCCGAACAGTTCGAGCACCGCATGATTCTCCGCCGGGCTATGCTCCGTCACGGCTTCAAGCCCTTCGACACCGAGTGGTGGCACTTCACGCTGAAGGACGAGCCTTTCCCCGACACCTACTTTACTTTCCCCGTCAGGCAGCTGGCGGATTAGTCACCGTCTTTCAGCAGGTCTGGGCGTAGCCTTCGGGTGCGCTCCAGCGCCTGCTCTAATTCCCAGTTGCGGATGTTGGCCTCGTGGCCGCTGAGCAGCACGTCGGGAACTTTCCATCCTTTATAATCAGCCGGGCGCGTATAGATGGGGGCGGCCAGCAGGTCGTCCTGGAAGCAGTCGCTGAGTGCCGACTGCTCGTCGCCGATGACGCCGGGCACGACGCGCACCACGGCGTCGGCAATCATCGCCGCCACCAGTTCGCCGCCCGTCAGTACGAAGTCGCCGATGGAGATTTCGCGGGTGATGAGGTGGTCGCGTATACGCTGGTCGATGCCCTTGTAGTGGCCAGCCAGGATGATGATATTGCCCATCAGCGACAACTCGTTGGCTATATGCTGGTCGAAGCGCTCGCCGTCGGGCGAGGTGAAGATGACCTCGTCGTAGTCGCGCTCGGCCTTCAGGGCGCTGATGCAGCGGTCAATCGGCTCGCACTGCATCACCATGCCGGCACTCCCGCCGTAGGGATAGTCGTCGACGCGGCGCCATTTGTCCAGCGTATAGTCGCGCAGGTTGTGCAGCCTTATCTCAGCCAGTCCCTTCTTCTCGGCGCGCGCCAGTATTGATTCGTGTACGAAGCCCTCCAGCATTTCGGGCAGTACGGTGATGATGTCTATTCGCATAAGTATTCCTTTATTTCGTTGATTCTTCGTTCGCCCACCTCGCGGCCTGTCTGGTAGATGTGCTCCATCAGCTCCGGGTCGTGGCAGACGTGGCCTATCTGTAGCCGTTCGTCGGGGCGGATGACGAGGCAGCGTCCCTGTCGTTCAGCCTCGGCAACATATTCTAACTGACGGTTATACATCAGGTAGCGCTTGTCCATCGCCTCCACCATCTGCGGGTACTTTCTCAGGCCGATGCGCATCAGCGGCATCAGCCGGCTGTGCTCCTTCTGGTAGCCCTGAGGCTGCGTCAGGATGACCACGTTGCGCTGGTAGCCGTTCTGCTCGGCCCACTCCAAGGGAATGCTGTCGCTGACGCCGCCGTCGAGCAGTCCCTGACCGTTGATGCAGACGACCTTCGAGACCAGCGGCATCGATGCCGAGGCACGTATCCACTCATAGGCGTCGTGGTTGCACTCGTCGAGCTGCTTGTAGACGGCCTTTCCCGTCTTGACGTCAGTACAGACCACGACGAAAGCCATCGGGTTAGCCTCGAACGCCTCGTCGTCAAATATGTCATATTTTTTCGGTACGACGTGGTAGCCGAAGTTGGCGTTGAAGTAGTCACCCGTGGTCAGCAGCGACTTCAGTCCGCTGTAGCGCGAGTCGCGGGCAAACCGCTTGTTGTAGCGGATGGCCCGCCCCGGCTGGCGCGACTTCATGTTGCAGCCGAAGGCCGCTCCTGCCGACACGCCTATCAGTCCGTCGGGCCACACGTCGTGCTCCATCATCACGTCGATGATGCCTGCCGTGAACAGGCCGCGCATAGCGCCGCCCTCAAGTACCAGTCCTCGTTTCATATATCTTTTTCCTCTCGTCGAAAGTCATCTTGGCAAACCGCCGCCACTCCTGTGCTCCGTTCTCACCGCACCGCTCTGCGTAGCCCAGGTCGTGGTCGTGGCCATAAGCCTCCAGTTCGAAGGGGTTCAGCAGGTAGGCCGCGTCCTTCATCCGTCTGTTCCACCAAAGTCCGCGCAGCCAGTACCAGCCGTACCGCAGGTAGAACCTGAGCCACGAGTCGCCCGTGGCCTGAGCCTGCCGCAGGTGAATCATCTCGTGGTTTTTCAGCTGGTCGTAGTGGCTGTTGAAGTGGTCGGCCTCCTCGTGAGAGTGCGTCACGATGAAGCCGAAGAACGTCAGCGCCTCATAGCCGCGCCGCAGCCAGAAGGCGTCGCTCACGGCCTTCATCTCGCCGGTCCGGCTCGGGCGCACGGCCTTCACCACCAGTCGCAGTATGCTCAGCGGGTTGTTCATTCCGTGGGCAAAGGTACACAAAAGAATTCTAACGCCAAACTTTTTCTTCAGTTTTTCTTGTTTTTTTGTCGTTTCCTTAGGCGCTCACCAGTTTTTTGCCTTTCATTCCTGCACTGACTATTGATTATGAGATAGTTAGCCCCTGTTTTTCGCGACTTTTCCTGCACTGAGCCTGTTGCTTTCCTGCACTGAGCAAGGAACTTTCCTGAACAGAGCCGTTCAGGTCAGGGAACGTGGTGTAAATATCTTTCAAAAAGTCAGTCAGCGATTCTGACGAGGCGTGAAAATCCGGTTTTCCTGGCAGGAAAAACGCTTTTTCATGGCTTGAAAACCGTCATCAACCGCCACTATTCCATGCCCAAGTGCCGCCCTCGCGGCGGGTCAGTGCAGGTTAGATGCAAGTTCCAGTGCAGGATCTTTGTACGTTTCTACTTGTAACGCATTGATAGTCAGCGGTCAGTGCGGGTAGTGCAGCTTTTTGCCTCCGTTTCCATGCCCATCGTTACTTCCGTGTGTTCCGTGAGCGCGAAAAAAAAGTGTCGTTTCCTTTTGCGTTTTACCTTTTTTTAGTAACTTTGCAACGAAATATGAAAAATGAACTATGAAAGCAATGAAAACGATGAAACAGATTAAGCTTTGGATGATTAGCGTCATCCTGACGTCCGGATTTGGACTTGTGTCTTGTACGAATGATGACGACCCGGTAGCACCGACACCTGTTGACGAGGTGGAGGCTCAACTCCAGAAGATGACCCTGCGCGAAAAGGTGGGGCAGATGTTCTATGTGCGCCCCGAGTGTCTCGATACCACCATCCACTTCAACTTGCCCAGTGGTATCGACGAAAGTGCTGACGATATCAGGGAAATCAAGCTGCAGGCCGTGAACGCCACGATGAAGGGCGTGAACGAGAAATACCCCGTGGGCGGCATCATCCTCTATGCCCACAACATCAAGGACGAGGCCCAGCTGGCACGGTTCATCCCGGAGATACGGGCCCTGAAAGGCTCGCCACTGCTCTGCATCGACGAGGAGGGCGGTCGCGTGGCACGTATTGCCAACAACGACAATTTCAACGAGAAGAAGTATGAGTCGATGGGTGCCATCGGTGCTACGGGCGACCCGCAGAATGCATACGAGTGTGGCAATACCATCGGTACGTATCTCCGCCGTTACGGCTTCGATGTCGACTTTGCCCCTGTTGCCGACGTGAACACCAACCCGGAGAATATCGTCATTGGCCAACGGGCCTTCTCGGACGACCCTGCCGTGGCCGCCCCGATGGTGACTAACTATCTGCAGGGACTGAAGGATGCCGGCGTGACGGGATGCATCAAACACTTTCCCGGCCACGGCGACACCAAGTCAGACACGCACTATGGCTATGCCCAGAGCATGAAGACATGGGACGAGATGCTCGGCTGCGAGATGACCACCTTCAAGGCGGGCATCGCCTGGGGCTGCCAGCTGATAATGACCGCCCATATCGCTGCGCCCAATGTGACTGGGTCGGACGTGCCCTCAACGATGTCGCCTGTCATCTTGCAGGACAAGCTGCGCGGCGAGTTAGGCTATCAGAACATCATCATCACCGATGCCATGGAGATGGGGGCCATCACCCAGCAGTACAACTGTGCCGAGGCCACTGTGGGCTGTATCAAGGCCGGGGTGGACATCGTGCTGGGTCCGCAGAACTTCGTTCAAGCCTTTGATGCCGTCATTGCTGCTGTCAATAATGGCACCATCACCGAGGAGCGCATCAACCAGAGTGTCCGTCGCATCCTGAAACTGAAGTCGAAATAAGAAGAGTCACCAATCCAACACAATGAGTTATGAACAAGAAAAAGATTTTAATGGCCTGTGCCATTCTCTTAGGGAGTGTAGGCACGATGACGGCTCAAGTGAAGTTGCAGAGCAACAATGTAGACGAAGTCCTCAAAGCCATGACGCTCGAGGAGAAAGCCATGCTCGTGGTGGGTGGCAACCGCCAGATTGCATCGGCAGATAACAATGGCATGATTGGCGGACATGCCCAGGGTGTGCCCGGTGCTGCCGGTGCCACTCAGGCTATTCCCCGGCTCGGCATTCCCTCGACGGTGCTGACCGACGGTCCTGCCGGCGTGAGAATCAGTCCGCGCCGCAACAACGACGAGAATACCTACTTCTGCACGGGTTTCCCTGTGGGCACAGCCCTTGCCTGCACTTGGAACACACAGCTCGTAGAGGAGGTGGGGCGCTGCATCGGCAACGAGGTGCTGGAATACGGCTGCG
>JAEEGK010010676.1_pt1 | contig 21146 bp, 21 predicted proteins | sample 8958771 | NCBI WGS metagenome assembly JAEEGK01 (sample SAMN16246547, study PRJNA631951) | gut metagenome | biome: gut microbiome; feature: rumen; material: SC-attached | host: Bos | place: Iran: Karaj | collected 2018-10 | reverse complement strand
ATTTTAATTTATTTGATGGAATAGCTCCTTTTAGTACACAAGAATTTTCTATTTCTACTAATGCCTCTTGACCAGCATATTTTGCATGAAAATGAGGTGGTAAATGATCATCAAAATAAAGGCAAATTTCTATTCCTTCAAATTCACTAACAACAGGCACTATTTACTCCTAAAATAAATATATCATAAAAAATCAATATCGACTATAATAAAAAGCATAACAAAGGTTACGACCTTCGGTCGTTTGCATTTAGGGAAATTATTATCTAGTGCGCTTGCGCGCACGATGCATCATAGCCGACAGCGTGTCTATTCGCAGCAAAGCTTCTAGCGAGCCGCGCCACCGTTTAAGCAATTGTTATGACGACAGGCGCACTGGCCTGCTTTTTTGGAAAAATTATGAAGTCGAAAATTAAGACCATTTTACTAACTATATTGATTTTTTCTTTTGTAGAATTTGTAGTTTATATTGGTTATGCATTATGGGATATAGAAGATGGCTTAAGCGGTAATAGAAATCTTACCGAGCAAGAACTTTCAGATATATCAATTACATTAAGTAACTATTTTGATTCTCAAGAAAATAAACCTGATAGATGGGAAATAGAATCATCTTATTTTGCAAAAGCAATTTATGATGCCCCTGTAGCTAACCAATATATTATTTATGTAGATAGTTTCTATGAAAATGTAAAAAAGCAATATGGATTTTCAATGTTATCGGGTTTACAAAAGTATTATATTGACACGGTTGAAGAGTATTATTCGTCAGGTGAAAATAAATAAGGAGAATATAAATTCATCGAGTCAAGCTCGATGAAAAATTAATTGAGCTTTAGAACTAAGCAGGGTTGCTGCTGTAGTCCGCGGCTTTACGCCGCTTGAAATAGTAATCACCGGCACTTTTTTTTATTTGACAAGATGTTAGCATATATGCTAACTTTAATTATGTACAGAAAAGTAACATTCTATACAACAGCTGACGGAAAATGTCCAGTTGCGGAGTTTATCGATTCTCAAACGCCAAAAGTTGCTCAAAAAATAGCATGGGTTCTTAAGGCTGTTCAGGAAATTGAGAAAGTTCCTAAAACATACTTTAAGAAATTATCAGATACCGATTTCTACGAAGTCAGAATTGAGTTAAGTGGAAATATTTATCGACTGTTAGGATTCTTTCACAATGGAAATATTGTAATTCTTACAAATGGTTTCCAAAAAAAGACTCAGAAAACACCGAAATCTGAAATAGAAGTTTGTGAAGCACGAATGAAAGACTTTCTAAAAAGGAGTAAAGAAAATGGCAAATAAAACATTTGATTTAGATGATTATATTTCTCAGCGTAAAGAAAAAGATCCAGAATTTGCAAAAGATTTTGATACAGGTTATGAAGAATTCAAAATCGGTATGATGATAAAAGAAATGCGACTAGAGAGCGGAATGACACAGGAACAGTTGGCAGAAAAACTTGAAACTAAGAAAAGCGTTATTTCACGAATGGAAAACCATTCTGAAGATATCCGATTGTCTACCCTTCAAAAAGTTGCATCAGTATTTGGAAAACAGCTTAAGGTTGCAATGTTGTAAAAATGTCATAACAAAGCTTCAAAGCCGACAGGCAGTCAAGTTGCCTGCGGTACAACCCATTGTTATGTGGACGCCCGCACTGGGGCGCTTATCTAAATAGGAAAAAAATGGAAATATCATTAAAACAAGTAATTACTGAAAACGAACTTAAAAATTTGTGGAAAATGCAAATTTGTGCTTTCAGTGATTTATTGTCAAAATATAAAGATTTTGAAACAAATCCTGGAGCTGAAAGTTTAGAACGAGTTATTGAAAAATATAAACAACCTTGGACAAAATACTATTTCATTATTAATGGTAATATAATTGTCGGAGGAGTTCGAGTTATCGATAAAAAAAATGAATCAAGAAAACGCATCTCACCAATATGGATTATGAAGGAATTTCGAGGTAATGGTTATGCACAAAAAGCCATAATTGAGTTAGAAAGGCTTTATGGAAGTAATAATTGGTGCCTCGACACTATCTTGCAAGAAAAAGGAAATATACATTTATATGAAAAACTTGGATACCATCAGACAGGAAAAACTGAGAAAATCAACAATCTAATGGATATAGTATTTTTAGAGAAAAATTAAACTTTTGTTGTTTTTCAAATGCAGCCAGGGTCTTTCTGGACTCAAAACGCATTGAAAAAATTGATGAAAACCATTCTGACAAAGAAGAACGTTATAATGTAATTGGCCTTGTAGAAAGAGTTTTATTTGTAGTTTACACAGAACGTAGAAATGACAATATAAGAATAATTTCTGCACGTAGAGCAACGCCTAAAGAGGAGAAGGAATACTATGAGAACTATGACATTAGATGATTTATTGAAAAATCCACTTACAGAAAACGATAAAAGAATCATAGCAAATGCTCGTCCAATTGCTACAGAAGATTGCCCGAAACAAACAGATGAGCAGCTAAAACAATTCAAACCCTGGTACGAAGTCCATCCAAAAGGAAACGATATTTATAAAGTTTCTGTAAAGAAAACTGCAATAAGTCTCAGAATAGATAATGATGTTCTTGCTGCATTAAAAGCAACAGGGAAAGGCTATCAATCAAGAATAAATAATATTTTACGAAAAGCAGTTCTTGGATAAAAATCACATAACAAAGGTTCGTAGCCAACAGCGGGTCGAGCTGCCTGCGGTACAAGCAGTTGCTTATGTGAATGCCCGCACCGGGGCGCTTAGGAGAAAGAAATGAAAAATAAATTGTTTTTAAAGGAATGGTTGTACCAGCAATTGCAAAAACAGTTGAAACTGAAACAATAGATGGTATTACAGCTCCCTGGTATTATATTCAGCAACAAGAACATGATCCATTCGGCAGAAACGAAGGCGATATTTATAATGTATGGATTTTTGGCGGATATGTAAAAGAATTTCCTGTTAATGAAAAACATGAAAATCCAGAAGAATTAAAAAAATCCGTTGAAAGTATAGGATTAAAATTCTGTCAATGACATTGGATCATGTAATCTAGGAAGTTTATCACCGGCAGCGACAGTATGATGAATACAAAATTTATTGAAGAGGTAAAAACCGTGCAAATGGACGTATATGAAGATTATGATATAACCACTAATCCTTAAACAAGTCCGTTACATGAAACTGTGTCAAATCTTTAATAACCTCTGCAGCAATTATCATTCCTGCGACCGAAGGAACAAAAGCAGTACTTCCAGGTACTTGTTTTTTTGGCGCACCAGCAGACTCTGGAGGAATTACAGTTTCGGTAGAAAAAACAACCTTCAATCTTTTAATTCGTCGCTTTTTAAGTTCGTTTCTCATAACCCGGGCAAGTGGACAAACAGAAGTGCGAGTAATATCCGCAACCTTGAGCTTAGTCGGATCAACCTTATTTCCAGCCCCCATACAACTGATAACCGGCTTTTTAAGAGCCTTCGCCCGAGAAATAATTTCAAGCTTGCCCGTAACAGTATCAATACAATCAACAATATAATCATACTGCGAAAAATCAAACTGGTCGGCCGTATCAGGCAAATAGAAAGTTTTCCATTTAGTAACTCTGCAATCCGGATTAATATCATGAATACGTTCTTCGGCGACATCAACCTTATCTCTACCAATGGTAGAATGAAGCGCATAAATCTGGCGATTCAAATTGGAAAGACAAATTTTATCATTATCAACAATATCAATTGCACCAATTCCAGAACGCACTAGAGCCTCAACGACATAACTCCCTACCCCGCCGATTCCAAAAACAATCACATGGACCTTAGAAAGTTTTTCCATGTTCTCTTTTCCGAAAATAAGTCTGGTCCTCGAAAACTGATTTGTATCCATAAAAATCCCTTCCAAAAAAATCTGCCTATATAACAAACACCTTATTATAAAAATATAAGAAAGCCTTTACAAGAAGCAGGGCGCAGTTTCGAGCGCACCCCAATAACACACGCCCCCGCTTCAAAAAATACACTACCTAGTTTCTTTTATACCAGCCATTTATAGAATCAAGAACAAAATCCTCAGGACCAGAGATAATAAGGCGGACATTCTTTCCGTGCTTTTCGTATTTAATTGCTCCATCAACACCATTGTTCATTGCATTGCAAAAAAACTCCGAAAGCTCGGCTGCTTCATCATCTTCCATCACAAAATCAAAAATAGAACAGATTTTGTTTGTTTTCTTTTCTGTGTCGGCCATAAAGTCATAGACTACGGCATTTGTTTTTGATTTTATTCCAGGCGCAACATTAGGATTTGAAAGAAACTCGCCTATTTCTTCAGCTGTGAATTGCCAGATTCCATCAATTTTTTCACCCTTAAGATGTCCCATCGAAATATAATTTCTCAGAGAGCGAGTTGTAAAACCAGAAATAACAGCCAGTTCATTAATGTTATAATATTTTTTTTCCATATTGATTCTCCTTTGCACAAATAATTTTGTGCGTTTTTTTAGGTCCCGGAACTATTCATAGTATAATTCCGATACAGGGCACAATCAATTTGAAATATGACGAGTTTTTCATAGCAGAGTAGCATTAAACAGACATTAAATAGACATTTTATATTGCAACACGCACAATTGTGTGATAGTTTTGAGTTTATCATGATAAAATCACACCAATATCCAGTTTTGGAGTTTGACACAGATACAGATGCAGTTGTAAATCCCTTTAAGTGGAATCTTGAAAAGTTTAAGACAGATAAACTGATTATTACTTTTTTCCCTGAAGTCATGGAATCTCTAAAAAAAGACGGGCTGATTGAAATTGAACGTCAGTTTGGCGGAGAAAATCCGGTTGATATCTACCGCTTCACTGAATCACCTGATATTTTAATCACACTCGGATATGTTGGCTGTCCTGCCTGTGCCGGAAATCTGGAAGTTTTTGCTGCCTGCGGACTTACTAAAGTTATGTTCTGCGGTGGTGGCGGTGTTCTTGATAAATCAATTAAAGTTGGCGAACTGCTGGTTGTTGAAGGTGCAATCCGCGATGAAGGATTTTCTTATCGCTACATTGAGCCTGCCCGTTATATCTACACAGATAAGGCAATTACAAAAAAAGTAACAGATTATCTTGATAAACATAAGATTTCATATCTCACTGGCCTCACCTGGACTACAGATGCAATGTTCCGCGAAACAAAAGCCCTTGTTGAACAACGCAAAACCGAAGGTGCAAAAATTGTAGAAATGGAACAGGCCGGTTGTATAGCAATTGCTCAATACCGCAATTTTGATTATGCCGCAATCATCTACGGTGGCGATGATGTTTCACAAGATGAATGGGATACCCGTTCCTGGGATAAAAGAAAAGGCATCCGTTACAATCTTGTAATGTTATGCCGGGAACTAGTTAAGGAAATCTAAAACCTGCAAAATATTAATTGACGTGCTGCATCTTAATTGAACCGCAATATCTTGCCTGCATTACAAGATTCAACACGTTTTCCATTTTTTATCGCACACTCACCGTTTACAAAGACAAACTCGATTCCATCAGGCGGTAAATCTGGATTCCCTATGCCGGGGAAATCTGCATTGTCTTTTATTGTATCAGGATTAAAAACAAATAAATCAGCTTTTGCACCTTTGCAGATTCGTCCCCGGTCTTTTATGCCAATTGTCCTGGCAGGATGATATGTACAACGCCGCACGGCTTCTATCAAAGAAAGCAGTTTCTTTTCCCTTACCATGATTCTAAAAAATCTTGCAAACACAGCCGCATCCTGAGGATGTCCCTGACCCGGCAAAGCTTTTCCACAATCAGAAGAAACCATAACATCCGTAAAACAAAGAGCCTTATAAATATCTTCTTCAACACCGGTAAAACAAATGATTCCGTTGTTCGGTTCATTAGCACGCATATATTCAAACTTTTGTTTATCCAAATGCTGTCCGCAGAATATTCCATTAGCCGCCACAAACTGACTGTAATCCCAGTGATTAGCTTTTATCTGATCTTCATCATAACAGGCAGAACCAGCCATTGTACTGAATGCCGTATACATTCCGCTGTCTGCACTGATTAAATATCCTTTTGCACGATAATCAGCAATCATTTCAAGGCATCGGTCCATCTGACCGTCTGCAAACATATAAGAAAGATGCGACACAATTACATGCGCACCTGTATTTTTCGCAATATCAAGTGTTTCTTTTAACGACTCCCAATCATTCGGGAAATTCAATCTGGTATGAACAGAAACAGGTCGTCCAAAATCAGCAGAAACTTTTGCAACCTGATTAAATTCATCAGTCGTTGTTCCAGGAGCATACTGAATACCAAAGGAAATTCCACAGGCTCCGTCCTTCAAATCCTGTAATGCAAGTTTTTTCATCAGCTCTATCTGACTTTGTGAAGCCGGAGCATAGCAATCTGTTGCCCCTGCCTTTTCGCGCAATGTAAAAGAATGTCCGGTAAAAGTTGTCTGATTTATATTAAATCCTTTCTGTTCCTGCAAATCATAAAAACCTTTTGTCGTAATTCCCGCCGGACTTATTCCACAGTTCCCGCACACTACCGTTGTAACACCCTGCGCCAGTTCCTTCTCTCCGCAAAAATAATAACCATCCGTATGTGCATGAATATCAATTATGCCTGGTGCAAGAATATTCCCTTTAGCATCATAAATTTCATAGCCGTCTGCAAAATCCGGAATAATATCTGAATTGATCTCGTCTATATAGTCATCTTTTATAATAATATTGCCATAAAACTGCTTGTACGATTCCGGGTCGACAATCAGTGCATTCTTTATGATTTTTTTCTCCGACATAAAATCACCTCAAGAAATAAACTCTCTCCAATTCCAGCATCAGCTTATTATTTAAACTCTGTCCAAATTCTATCGTAGATTTCGTTAGCAGCACCGACATTTTCAATTGACTCTACAGAATCAAGAAGACCGTCAGGAGCAATAGCAACAACAGCAAGCTCTTCTTTAGTAAGTTCAGAAACTGCATACTTACTGCAATTCTGATAGTGAGTGAATAACTCCATATTCTTTACGCTTTCTTTTGATAAAAGGAAACTTATAAGAGCGTATGCGTTATCTTCATTCGGAGCATTTGCCGGAACAATGTAATTATCCTGCTGGCTGAAAATTCCTGTAGGATATGCAATCTTGAGACCAAGCTCAGGATCTTTAAGGACACCGTTTACACACTGAGAAGAATTGGCATAGCAGACAGAAGCCTCACCGTTTACAACAAATCCTTCAGGATCATCCGTACTGAATGCCTTTACATTTTTTCTAAAACCTTTCAACCAGTTCTGTGCTTCTGCAAGATGAGCAGGGTTTGTTTCGTTATACGAATAACCATTCACAGAAAGAGCAAGACCGATGTTTGCGCGCGGATCATCAGTAATCGTAACACTATTTACCAAAGACGGGTCAGCCAAATCATTGAGAGTCTCAAACTTCAAAGAAGTTTCAGCAGGGTTATACAAAATTGCAGGGAACATTACAGCATAAGGAACTGTATATTCATTTTTTGGATCAAAGAACTTATTCTGGAAAACTGGGTCAATCGAATTATAATTCGGGATTTTTGAAATATCCAATTTTTTAAGAAGATTTCCTTTTTCTCTCATGATATCAATAATATAATCACCGCAGATTACGACATCATACTGACCACCTTTCACTGCTTCCAATTTTGCAAGCATTTCCTCATTTGTAGAGAAATAAGTGTAATTAACCTTTATTCCCGTTGCCTTTTCAAAGGCTTCAACATTTACATCAGGAACATATTCCTGCCAGGTAAACAAATTTACCACACCTTTTCCGCTTTTTCCCTTTTTGCTGCATCCTGTCAATGCAAAAACAACAAGAGAAGCAACCAATACAAAAAAAACTGATTTTTTCATATACTATTACCTCCAAATAGTTTATTTATAAATTTTTAAATTTATATTTTTAGACTTTTGATCTCTTACTGCCATCAATCAGATAACGAAGGACAACCGCAAGAAGCGTTACAAAAGTCATAAGTGCACATAAAGAATTAATTACAGGACTCGGATTTAATTTGAGCATTGAATATATTTTCAAAGGAAGCGTAGTTCCATCCGAACCTGAAGAGAAAGTTGTAATAATCACGTTGTCAAGCGACAGTACAAAACTCAAAAGCGATGATGATAAAATTGCAGGAACTATATCCGGTACAATCACATCAAAAAAAGCCCGGATTTTTCCAGCTCCCAAGGTTCTTGCCGCTTCAACCGTAGATTTATCAAGAGAAGTCAGTCTCGCCTGCACCATAATTATTGTGTATGGAATACAAAAGGTTGAATGAGCAATCGCCACTGAATAAAGTCCGAACGGAAGCTTTAAAATTGAAAACCACGTAAGAAAAGCAATTCCATAAATAATCTCAGGCAAAAGGATTGCAAGATACGATAGATTTTCCAAAAAATGATTTATTTTAAGTTTTCTCTCCCACATAGAAATTGCAGCCGGAGTTCCAAGAACAATTGAGATTCCAACCGTAATCAACGCAATAAAAACAGAGTTCCGCACGGCAAGTCCAACCTGTGAATTATTGAACAAAGTTTGATACCAGCGTAACGAAAATCCCTTCCACACTGCACTGTTAGGAGATGTCGTATTATTGAATGAATAGATAACAACCATGATTATAGGAAAATAAAAGAAAAGAAGAACAAGCCACACATAAGATTTTCCCAGTATCTTTTTGAGCGTTAATTCACTATTTTTTTTCATATTACCCCCATAATCGAATTATTACCTGCAACTTTTTTGTAAAGTCTTATCAGCAGAAGCGAAATTACGGACATTATCACAGAAACAGCTGCACCAAACGGCCAGTTTCTTGCTTCAAAAAACTGATTTTTTATAAGGTTTCCCAAAAGAATTGAATTAGCACCACCGAGCAAATCCGCTACATAATACATACCGATTGACGGCATAAACACCATGATGCAGCCAGTCATAATACCGCTTGCAGTCTGCGGAACCGTTACGTAGAAAAATGTCTGTATCTTGTTTGCCCCCAAATCATAAGAAGCCGCAATTAAATCCTTGTCAATTTTTTCTACCGCGTTATAAACAGGCAGAATCATAAACGGAAGCATCGTATAAATAATTCCCAGCATTACCGTTGACTGGTGATACAAAAAATCATGCGGCTTATCAAAAAGATGAAGTGCAACAAAAACTGTATTAATTATTCCCCTTTTTTGGAGTATGATAATCCATCCGTATACCCTTATAAGCGTATTAGTCCAGAATGGAATCATCAAAAGTGTGATAATCAACGACTGCCTTTTCTTAGGAAAAAGAGTAATAAAAAACGCAAACGGATATCCCAAGAGTAAAGTAATTAAGGTAGTAATTCCCGCAACATAAAATGAATTCAAAAATATCTTGATATAAAGCGGATCAAAAAAACGCTTGTAATTATCAAGTGTAAATTTCAATTCAATTCCCCACTGCTGTCCTTTAGTCAAAAAACTGATTACAAGAATATATACAAGCGGGATTGCCATAAAAAACAACATCCATACAAAAGCTGGCAGCGAACCGGGAACAAAAAAATGCAAAGATGATTTTTTCTTTATCATAAACCACCCCCGATTCTTGATTCATTCTTTTCATTAACAAGCACGCTTTCTTCAAGAGACCAGTTAAAATAAATGTCTGTTCCTGCAGGCGGAATGTCATCAAGTCTGCTGATTGCACTTGCGGTAAAAACAAAATCACTTTTTGTCTGAATGTCTATGCGAGAATACGAACCGTTAAAATGATGGTTTATAATTTTTCCCTTTAAAGTAAAACCGTTATCAGGAAGCTTTTCCTTATCCGTACTCCAGTAAATGCTTTCTGGCCGCACAGAAATATAAAGACTGTCATAACGCTCATAATCTCTATCATAAGAGTTTAGAACAGTACCAGCTGGAGTAATAAAACTTGCATAGCGCACACCGTCTTTGATAAATTCAGATTCAACTATCGCCGAAATTATATTCGTATCACCAATAAAATCAGCGACATATTTACTTTCAGGTTTATTATAAATTGCAATAGGAGTATCTACCTGTTCAAAATAACCATTGTTCATAAGACAGATTCTTGTAGAAAGATTCAAAGCTTCCCCCTGATCGTGGGTTACATAAATGAATGTAGTTTTTACATCCTGCTGAATGCGCTTCAAATCCAGTTGCATCTGCTTACGTAATTTTAAATCCAAAGCAGCAAGAGGCTCATCCAAAAGCAGAATATCTGGTTCCGTTGCCAATGCACGTGCAAGCGCAACCCTTTGTTTCTGACCGCCTGAAAGCTGAGATGGATATCTGCCGGCATAATCCTCAAGCTGAACAATTGATAGATAATGCTGAACCTTTTCTTTTATGATTTTTTTATTGATTCCCCTGACTTTCAATCCATAGCCGACATTTGCAGCAACAGTCATGTGAGGAAAAAGTGCATAACTTTGAAAAACAGTATTTATATTACGTTTATTCGGAACAACATCCGTTATATCCTCATCATGAAGGAACACCCTGCCTGATGTTGGAGTTTCTAAGCCGGCAATTATTCTGAGTAAGGTCGTTTTTCCACAACCACTTGAACCAAGCAGTGTAATAAACTCACCTTTTTTTACATCAAGGGAAATATCCCTGAGGATTTCATTTTCATCAAATTTTTTACTTATATTCCGAATCGAAAGAATTATATCGTTCATGGGAAACCTCTGTCATAGATTTCCCAAAGTATAGCGTTTTTCTTACCTACTAGTCCACTAGGTTTAATAGGTTTTGACGTTTTTTTATAACTTTTTTTATAAATTTTTAAATATTTTGCGTGGGGGAGACCATTTCTCCCCCTTCCGACTAATCCTGCAAAGCTTCGTAACCTTCTTCTCCAGTGCGAACCTTTACAACATTCTGTACGTCGTATACGAAAATCTTTCCATCTCCGATGTTTCCAGTGTAAAGAACTTCCTTAGCAGCAGCAATAACCAGATCGACAGGAACTTCGCTTACAACAATATCTACCTTAATCTTAGGCAAAAGTGTCATATCCATTTCAACACCACGATACTTGTGAGTGCTTCCATGCTGAACTCCGCAACCAAGAACATTTGTCAAAGTCATACCAGTAACATTGATGTCGTTCATTGCAGCCTTAAGTTCATCAAACTTACTTGCACGGGTGATGATTGAAACCATATGGAACTGTGCATCCGGATGAGAAGTTCCCTTGGTTACAGGAATTGCCTTTTCAACAGGAACAGCAGTTTCTGAAACTGGAGTTGCAGCTCCAACAGTTGCTGGTTCACCTTCAGTCATTACCTGTGGAGCCATAATAAAGCCTGCGTAACTTGAATCAATTCCATGTTCAAGCTTATCAAGACCGATAATTTCTTCTTCCTTGCTGGCACGTAAACCATGAAGCTTCTTAATCAAGCTGAAGGTAATAATCATACAAACTGTAGTCCAGGCAACAATTGTAAACTCACCAAGACACTGAACACCAAAGTGCTTGAAGCCGCCACCGTAGAATACACCGTTTTCAACGTTGAACAAACCATCACTCAATGTACCCCAAATACCGTTTGCAAGGTGAACTGCAACTGCACCAACCGGGTCATCAATATGAAGCTTAAGATCAAGGAACTCAACAACTACAACTACGATAATACCAGAAACAATACCGATTATACTTGCTCCAAGTGCATCAACTGTTGCACAAGTTGGAGTGATTGCAACAAGACCTGCAAGTGAAGCGTTGAGTGTCATAGAAACATCAGGCTTACCGTTCTTAATCCAGGTAAAGAGCATTGTTGTTACACAAGCAACAGCTGGAGCAATTGTTGTAGTTGTAAATACTGCAGCCAGACCACCTACTCCCAAAAGCTGTGTACAAGCAGCACCGTTGAAGCCGTACCAGCCAAACCAGAGAATAAATGTTCCCAAAGCACCAAGTGTTAAAGAGTGACCAGGAATAGCGTGTACCTTTGTTACCTTGCCATCCTTATCATAATCATACTTTCCGATACGTGGACCAAGGAAGATTGCACCAATCAAAGCAGCTGTACCACCAACCGAGTGAATTGCAGCACCACCGGCAAAGTCAACAAAACCAAGCTGCACCAGCCAGCCCTGAGAGTTCCAAACCCAACCTGCTTCAATTGGATAAACAACAGCCGAAATTACTGCTGAATAAATACAGTAAGCAGAAAACTTTGTACGTTCTGCCATAGAACCAGAAACGATTGTAGCAGCAGTTGCACAGAATACCAGGTTGAATACAAAAGAAGACCAGTCACCTTCTGCAAAGTTTGTAAACAACTGCATATTTGGTTTTCCAATCAAACCAAAGAAATAATTCTCGCTCATCATCAAGCCGAATCCAAGCAACATAAACATTGGGGTTCCGATACAGAAATCCATTAAGTTTTTCATAATGATATTTCCAGCATTCTTTGCCCTTGTAAATCCTGTTTCAACCATTGCAAAACCACACTGCATAAAGAAAACGAGTGCGGCACCGATAAGGAACCATACGCTCCAAACTTCACTCATAATAATCTCCTTAGGAGGGGGAAGTCTCCCCCTCGCTCGCACTACGTTGCTCGCTACCCCTTCCAGCGGGGACACCCCGCAACGCCCCGTGCGTGTTAAAATAATAACGGCGACGATATCAGACACTGTGCACAAATGTCCGACATCATCGCCGTTCGTATAAAAAAAGGCCGCAAAGAAATTCTTTGCGACCTCGTTGTCGATTTGTCCTATTTATACAAAAATACTTAAAATATGTCAATAGATTTTTAAAAATTTTTTTCATTGAATTTATATTCAACGAACTTGACAAACCTGATTTCTTGTTTTATATTGAATATAGGTTCATTGAATTATTATTCAATATAAACCGCATATAAATCATTCATTTCGACAGGGAAACAGGAGAATAAAATGAGTACACAGGAAAAACAAAAAATAATCATCATTGGTGGCGGAATCTCAGGTTTATCCGCTGGAATTTATGCCTTACTTTCAGGTTTTGAAGCAGAAATATACGAAAAAAATTCAATTCCGGGCGGCGAATGTATCGGCTGGAACCGAAAAGGCTTTCATATCGATAACTGCATTCACTGGCTCACAGGTACAAAAAAAGGAACAGAGCTTTATCAAGTTTGGAAAACCTGTGGTGCCCTCAGCGATGACACAGAATATGCAAATATAAATCAATTTTACACTTCAACTTATGAGGGAAAGAGTGCAACTCTCTGGAATGATTTGGAACGCACCCAAAAAGAACTGATTGAACTTTCCCCGGAAGATGAAGCCGAAATCCGAAAATTCATTCAACATGTAGAATATTCAAAGCAATGTCTATTCCCGGCTGGTAAACCTATGGAAATGTGGGGCTTAAAAGATTACATTTCTATGGGCAAAAACATGATGGATTTTCCAAAAGTTATGAAGGAATTCGGCAAAATTTCTCTTGAAGATTACAGCAAACGCTTCAAATCACCTCTACTTCAAAAAATGATTTGCGATTATCTTCCTAAAGAATACACTGCCTATTCCTTCCTGGTTTCTTATGCAACCATGGCAGACGGCAACGGAAACATCCCGATGGGAGCCTCTTTGCAAATGTCACTCAGAATGGAAAAACGTTTTAAGAAATTGGGCGGAAAGATTTTCTATAATTCCGAAATTGAAAAAATCGAGCTAAAAAAGAAAATTGCGACGGGAATCAGCCTAAAAGACGGAACTTTTATTTCAGCAGACTACATAATTCCAACAACAGATACTCACATCCTTTTCAACAAGCTGCTTCCGTCAAAATATATGCCAAAAGAACTGAAAAAAGCCTATAAATCACCAGAATCCTATCCCGTAACAAGCGGATTTCAAATTGCATTTGCCGCAAGCAGGAATTATAATAGGGGTGAAACGATTTTCATCGATGTTGGTCCTATCAAAATCGGCAACATAAACTTTAACAGAATGTATATAAAGTCTTATGGTTATGACCCAATTTTTGTAAAGGACAATCGTCAGGTTATTCAGACTTGTATCAGCCAGACAGACGAAGATTTTGAATATTGGAAAAGTCTGTCAGAAGATGAATATAAAAACGAAAAAGAGAGACTTGTTTCTCAAGTCCGCGAAGAACTGGAAAAGAACTTTACTGAATTAAAGGATGATCTGGAAGTTCTTGATTGCTGGACCCCGCTGACTTACGAAAGATATTGCAATGCCTATCACGGAGGCTACATGAGTTTTGTCACAACTCCAAAGGTAAAGCAGCTGAAGACTAAGGGCAAAGTTAAGGGAATAGACAATCTTTATCTTGCAGGACAATGGACTAATTCACCGGGGGGACTTCCTGTTGCAGTTTCCAGCGGTAAGTTTGCAATTCAGAGACTTCTTAAAAGTCTCAAAAAGGATATAAATATATGACACGAAAAGAACAAAAGGAAGAGCGTAAAAAACAGATTCTGATAACTGCCCTTTCTCTATTCGTCGAACGCGGTTATTACGATACAAAAATCACGGATATAGCAGCGGCAGTTCCAATGAGCGTAGGTTTAATGTTCCATTATTTTGAATCAAAAGAAGAGCTGCTGACTGAGCTGGTAAAAATGGGTGCAGAAGGAACAAAATCCATAAGTCAGCCCACAAACCTTGCGCCAGACCTTTTTCTAAAAGGATTTTTGAATCAGTTGTTTTCCTTTGCAAAAGCTCAGCCCTGGGTTTTCAATATGTTTGTTCTTATGGGACAGGTTAGAAGAGTCGGAATGCCGGAAGAAGCAAGAAAAATCGCACTTTCAATCAATTCAATCGATTTTACGGCTGGTCTTATAAAAAAAGGACAGGAAGAAGGCATATTTCATCAGGGAGATGCAAATACCATGTCAAAATGCTTTTGGGCAGCAGTTCAGGGAATAATGGAAGAAATGGCTATGGATAAAAATATGAATCCCCCAGAGCCCGACTGGCTTGTAGCAATTTTGAAATAATTCTCGTTGGGCAAATCGCTCTGTCTTGTACCCGATATCATCTGTCAGTAATGACTAACAACAATTGCCTATTTTTCTCCCATTGTTTATAATTTTATCATTATGGAAAACAATATACCCCTCTGGAGCTTAGACTCGTTATACAAAGACTTGCAGTGTTCAGAATACAAAAACGATTTTGAATCTCTTAATAATTTGATTGCTGAAATGAACAAGATGTTCGACAGCATAAAGACCAAGAATCAGGCAAATGATTTTGATTTTAATTCATTTCTAAACGATTACATCAAGAAAGAAAATGAATTAGTCTATCTTGCAAAAACAATTAACGCCTATGCCTACATAATTTATTCCACCGACACCACGAACACTCAGTACATGAACAATCTCAACGCCGTGGATGAACTGTCTGTAAAATTGAACCAGCTTTCGGTTAAGTTCAGCACAATTCTTTTTGAAAACAGGCAAAAACTCCCTGACTTCTTTGCTAAAAATCCAGATAAGATTGAATACAAATATCTTCTGGAAAAAGCAATTGACGAAAAATCCCACCAAATGTCAGAAGCAGAAGAAGAACTTGCCTCTAAGCTTTCTCACACAGGAGGAAATGCCTGGAGTCTTTTGCAGGAACAGCTTATCAGTAATCTTCATGATAAAAATGGAAAAACTTTCAATGAGCTCCGAAATGACGCAAATGATGCTGATCCAATTTTAAGAAAGCAATCCTGGGAAAAGGAAGTTCAGCTTCTTTCACAAAATAAAATTGCATTTGCTGCTGCCCTCAACAATCTTAAAGGCGAAACTAACACTCTCAACAAAAAACGAAACTGGAATCAGGCTATAGACCGCTCGCTTTTTTCTGCCTGCCTGCAAAAAGAAACTCTGGATGCACTTATCGGCGCAATCGAAGATTCTCTGCCTGTTTGGCGCGAATATTTTAAGGCTAAAGCCCTTCTTTTGCGAAAAGCCGGCACAACCGCAAGCAAAAGTGCCGGTACTCCAGAACACCCCGGAATTGCCTTTTATGATTTATTTGCACCTGTTGAAAATCCGGCTACAGCCAAAAGCACCGCTAACGGCAATAACAACGATAGCAACAACACCAGCGAATCCCTCTTTTCCAAAAAATGGGACTTCAGCGAGGCAAAAGATTATATTCTCAAAGAATATTATTCCTTCAGCAAGGATATGGGCGACTTTGCCACAAAAGCATTCGAACAAAACTGGATTGATGCAAAAGTTCGCGCAGGAAAAGTCGGCGGTGCTTATGATGAAGATTTCCCAAAAGGTCACCAGAGCCGAATCCTTTCAAACTTTACAGGCGTTTTCAGCGATATAATCACGCTCGCTCATGAACTCGGACACGCCTATCATTTCAGCTGCATGAAAAATAAACCTGCCCTTTTCTACGATTATCCTATGACACTTGCCGAAACAGCATCCACCTTCGCAGAAACAATTGTAAAACAGGATATGCTCAAACAAAGCATAGGATTTGACCGCATTAAAATTCTTGATTTAGATTTGACTGATACAAGCCAGGTTCTGGTTGATATTTTATGCCGCTTTTATTTTGAACGTGCTGTTTTTGAGCAGAAAGAAAAGAACGAACTTAATGCTCAAGATTTCTGTCGCCTCATGCAGGAATCCCAGCAAAAAAGTTACGGTGACGGTTTGAATGATGAACGCACTCCTGATAATTCCAACTATACCGAACGCCATGATTTTATGTGGGCAGTAAAATGTCATTATTACATCACCGATTTGGATTTCTACAATTTCCCTTATGCCTTTGGACAGCTTTTTGCCGCCGCCCTTTATCAGCGCAGCCGCAAAGAAGGACCGGATTTTGCTAAAACCTATGCCGAACTTTTGAGCAATACCGGCAATATGTCCTGTGAAGCTTTGTGCAAAATTGCAGGCTTTGACATCACTAAAAAAGATTTCTGGAAATCTGGCATAGAAATGTATAAAAAGGAAGTTGAAGAGTTCTGTAATTACGTTAAATCGTTATAACTAAAACCTATAACTAGACATATAAAACTAATATTAGACATATAACCTCTTATGATATATTCTAAAGTCAACCTAGGTAATTAAACAAACCAAACCACAGAAGTGGTTAAAAACTTTAGAAATATAAAATAAGAGGTATAATTATGGCAGATATTAAAAATTCAAAGAACTGGAAATTCGAAACAAGACAACTTCATATCGGACAGGAAAAAGCTGATCCAGCAACAGATGCACGCGCAGTACCAATCTACGCAACTTCATCTTTTGTATTCCACAATTCACAGCATGCAGCTGACCGCTTTGGTCTCCGTGATGCAGGAAATATTTACGGCCGTCTTACAAATCCTACCCAGGATATTTTTGAACAGAGAATTGCCTCTCTTGAAGGTGGAGTTGCAGCATTGGCAACCGCTTCTGGAGCAGCCGCAATCAACTACACAATTCTTGCCCTTGCAAAAAATGGCGAGCACATTGTTTCTTCAAAAACAATCTATGGTGGAACTTACAACCTTTTAGCCCACACTCTTCCTCTCAACAATGGCGTAACAACAACCTTTGTAGATCCTGAAGAAAAAGACAGTTTTGAAAAAGCAATCCAGCCTAACACAAAAGCAATCTTCATCGAAACTTTGGGAAATCCAAACTCAAATATCATTGACATTGAAGAAGTAGCAAAAGTTGCCCACAAGCACAACATTCCACTTGTAATTGATTCAACCTTTGCAACACCATACATTATCAGACCAATTGAATACGGTGCAGATATCGTTATTCACTCGGCTACAAAGTTCATCGGAGGACACGGAACTGCAATCGGCGGTGTAATCGTTGATTCTGGAAAGTTTAACTGGAAAAAATCAGGAAAATATCCATGGATTTCAGAAGCAAACCCAAGCTACCATGGAATCAGCTTTGCAGATGCAGTTGGACCAGCAGCCTTTGTAACCTATATCCGCGCAATTCTTCTCCGCGATACAGGTTCAACACTTTCTCCATTCCACGCCTTCCTTTTCCTCCAGGGATTGGAAACTCTCTCTTTAAGAGTTCAGCGCCATGTAGAAAATGCCTTGAAGATTGTTGATTTCCTTGCAAAACATCCTCAGGTAGAAGCTGTTCATCATCCTTCATTAAAGAGTGAACCAAGCCATGCTCTCTATAAAAAATATTTCCCTAAGGGTGCCGGCTCAATCTTTACTTTCGAAATCAAAGGTGATGCCGCAACTGCTCAGAAGTTTATAGATAATCTTGCAATCTTCTCGCTTCTGGCAAACGTTGCAGATGTTAAGTCGCTTGTTATCCATCCAGCAAGCACAACACATTCTCAGCTTACCGAAGCAGAATTGCTTGATCAGGGAATCAAACCAAATACAATCCGTCTTTCAATCGGTATAGAAGATGCGGATGATTTGATTGCGGCACTTGATGAAGCATTTAAAGCAGTAAAATAAAAAAAGTCAGCTACAGCACAATTAACGCAACATAAAAAGTTATGTCATTTTTCTCCTAAAAGTTTTACTTCGTTACATTCGGTTTCACCAGATGTAACGAAGTTTTTATTTTGACCTAATTCTGCATTATGCATTATGAATTATGCATTGCTCTCTGCCCTTGCCAAAAAATCTTTTTTAACTATAATAATTTCTCATACCATTTATAGAGAAATATTATGAATACTTTACCAAATACTGACATTCTTTTGCAGATTTTGCTTTCAATGGGGTTAATTGTAATCGTAGCAAAATACTTTGGTATCCTTGCAAGAAAAATCGGAATCCCGGAAGTTGCCGGAATGATTGTTGCAGGTTTGATTTTACGCTTTCTTCCCTGGTTTAGAAACTTCGGCGGACAAGACCCTAACCTTATCTATAACGAAACCAACCAGTTCATTTCCTACATGTCCGAAATCGGCGTAATTTTAATAATGTTCTCAGCCGGTTTAAGCACAAACTTAAAATCCCTTATAAAATCAGGGGTAAAATCCACAATTATAGCAGCATTCGGAGTTATCACCCCATTAATCATGGGTACAATAATGGCCTGCTGCTTCTGGGGCTTCAACAAGTTTGGCAGCCTTGAGTTTTTCAAATGTGTATTTATCGGAACAATCCTTACCGCAACGTCAGTGAGTATTACCGTAGCCGTATTAAAAGAGTTTGGCAAAATCAAAACAGATGTAGGTCAGGCAATCATAAGCGCAGCAATCATAGATGACGTATTTGGAATCATAGTTCTTACAATCGTTTTGGGTGTAAGCTCAGGTAGCGGCGGATACTTTATGGTAATCTTAAAAACCCTTTTGTTTTTTCTTTGTGCCTTTGTTGCAGGTTTTGTTATTTACAAATTATTCCAATGGTATGACAATCGCCATCCACGCTCTCACCGAATCCCAATCTACGCTTTGGGAGTTGCATTAATTTTTGCCTTCTGTGCCGAAAAGTTCTTTGGAATTGCTGATATCACTGGCGCATACATCGCGGGAATCGTTCTCTGCAACCTGCACGATGCTTCTTACATGGAATCAAAAATCGACATCAATTCCTACATGTTTTTCAGCCCAATTTTCTTTGCAAGCATAGGATTAAAGACCGATTTATCCGGCATGACTCTGGAAATCTTATTTTTTGCCATCGCTTTTGTAATTGTCGGCTGTATTTCAAAAATCATCGGCTGTGGTGGAATATCTAAAGCTTTAGGTTTTTCATGGAAAGAAAGCTATCAGATTGGCTTAGGAATGATGGTTCGCGGCGAGGTAGCTTTGATTGTTGCAACAAAGGGACTTTCAAGCGGATTAATAGATTCTCAGTATTTTACGGCTGTAATCCTGCTGATAATAACCTCATCAATGCTTGTACCAATTTTACTGAAAAAGGCTTTTGCAGAAAAAATAAATTCACAAAAATAAATTGACAATTCAGCAAGTCGTTTTTAAACTATAAGTTGCGATATAATGTAATTCATAAAAGGAGCATTATTTTGGAACGGTTTATAAAAACGACTGCCGCTGAACTTAGCGGTCCTCAAAAAGCAGCAATTCTTCTGGCGGAAATTGGTCCGCTGTTAAATAATAATTATAACGAGTTATATAAGCATCTCAAACTTTCAACTTTAGAAATAGAAAAACTCCGTATTGCAATGGAGAATCTCACTCCCTACCTTAAAACCGAACCCAAAAATATTGATGAAATATATCGCGAACAGGCTGTTCTTGCAGAAGCAATTAACTTTGGAAGGCAGCGTGGGATTTTTCATCCTATTCCAAAAGAGCAGCTTAAAAACACACATGTAAAAACAACACAGGCAGGAACCATTGCATCAATGGTAAATGAAAATCCTGAAGGCGTTGCTAAACTTGTCAGTCAATGGCTGGATGAATAGGAAAGACAATAATGAAAAAGAAAATTGCCGTTTTAACGTCAGGCTGGTCAGCTGATTACCTTATATCAATACTCCAGGGAATGAAAAAGGGCTGCGAATCAAAAAATGCAGATTTATACGTTTTCACCAGTTACAAATCCTTTGAGGCAAGCGGTAAAGCAAATACAACTGGTTTCGCAATTTTTGATTTACTCAATCCAAAAGATTACGACGGTATTGTTCTCATGTCAAATCTCTTTAATGATCAGGAACGTGCCGATTTAGAATACAAAAAAATAATAGAATTAGGTGTACCTGCAATTTCAATAAATCAACATCTTGATAATTTGCACTATGTTGGAAGCGATAATTTTGAAGTCTTCAAGGAATTAGTTTCTCATCTGATTGAAGAGCATGATATAAATGATTTTGCCTTTATTGGCGGTCCTACTGGAAATGAAGGGGCAGATTCAAACTTAAAAGCATTTAAGGAAGCCTTGCAGGAACATAATATTCCTTTCCCAAACAAAAATGTCTATCTTGACGGTGACTGGTCTTATAATTTTGGCTATGAAGCTGCTCAAAAGATTTTTTCAAACAATAAAAAACCACCAAAGGCTATAGTTTGTGTCAATGACTGGGCTGCCATGGCCGCAATCAAGGTAGCCTTTGAACATAATTATAATGTTCCTAATGATGTAAAAATTATAGGATTTGATGAAAT